>Ga0182030_10006680_pt1 | contig 24258 bp, 27 predicted proteins | sample 812S3MmetaG_FD_121299 | JGI IMG/M metagenome (GOLD analysis project Ga0182030, IMG submission 121299) | Permafrost microbial communities from Stordalen Mire, Sweden - 812S3M metaG (Illumina Assembly) | ecosystem: Environmental > Terrestrial > Soil > Wetlands > Permafrost | place: Sweden...
AACCGCCGCCTTGCCTCGGGAACGCTCGTTGTGGATTTCAAAAAACCCTTTTCGTATCTCGCTGAAACGCACGAGAAGACGCGAAGCGTCCGCGATGAAAATTTTGTAAGTTCTGAAATGTGGACCCAGGGAGAATCGGACTCCCGCCTCAGCAATGCGAATGCCGCGTAATACCACTTTACTATGGGCCCGTTGTGTAATGGATCTATAGTGAACACGCTTAAAAGATGCTCAACTATAGAACTATAAAGAAATTTCTGAGAATTTCAAGCGGCAGTGAAAGTAGCACGCGTAATATAAGCAGCGACGACGAGCGGCTGCGCGAGCAACAGCATGGGCGGCGCAGATCGGATTTGCTATAATAAAGGTATCGTAAAAGGTCGAATCGATTAGAATTCAGAATTACTGTAACCATCAAATTATTCAACCATTATTATGGTCATACAAAATTGGAGTGATGTCGTGGTGGGTTCCTTGATAAACGTGTGGACCAGTTTTGCAAGTTTTGTGCCGAACCTCATTGCTGCGCTTATCGTTTTGATCATCGGCCTCATTGTTGCCGCTGGTTTGGGTGCGCTCGTCGAAAAGATCTTCGAGGCGGTTCGCTTGGACGTATTCCTTGAGAAGCTCGGGTTGAAACCAATCTTCGAAAGGGCCGGCCTCAAGATCCGCGTCGCATATTTCCTTGGAAAGTTGGTATATTGGTTCATCATCATTGGGTTCCTGCTCGCCGTGTCCGACAGCCTCGGGCTCTACGCGCTTTCGGGATTCCTTACGACGGTGCTCAACTACTTGCCGAATGTGATCGCCGCGGTGCTCATCCTGCTCGCGTCGCTCGTGCTCGGGCATTTCTTGCGCCGGGTCGTGACGGCATCGGTTTTGAGCGCACAGCTGCATGCGGCGCACTTTCTCGGCACACTCGTGTGGTGGGTGGTCGTCATCTTTGGATTTTTCGCGGCGCTGACGCAATTGAACATTGCGACCGCAATCATCCAGACGTTGGTCACCGGCTTCATCGCCATGCTCGCGCTTGCCGGCGGGTTAGCCTTCGGTCTTGGCGGAAAGGATTACGCGAGTCACTTATTGAACAAGCTTCGCGAGAGGACGGAATCGAGATAACAGCAAATACAAATACCCCTTCCTATTGTTTTTTTCGGGTACGCGTTCCGCGCTGCTGCGCGGCCGCTCGGCCTCGGCGACCTTCGTCGCCTCCGGCAGCCCCTCAAAAAAAAGATAGGAAGGGGTATTTGTATTTGCTGTTATCTTACTTATCTACCGTTGGCATTTGACCTCAGCCGCAGTTGTAGTATAATGGAACGCATGTTGGCTATTAAATTACAGCGCATTGGAAAGAAGCATCAGCCGAGCTATCGGCTTGTTATCGCTGAAAAGCGTTCGAAAATGTTGGCTCCGCCGGTGGAGGACCTTGGTTCGTACAACCCGCAGACCAAGGCGTTCAACGTCAAAAAGGATCGCGTGTCGCATTGGGTCAAGATGGGCGCCCAACCCACGGTTACTGCCCATAATCTTTTGGTCAAGCAGGGGGTGCTTACTTCTGCGAAAATAGCGGTGAAGATGCCAAAGGCAGTTGCGAAGACGGCGACGGTCGCCGCGGAACCCGTTGTTGCGGTTGCAGAATCTTCGGCACCGGCCGAGGCATAGTTTTGTCGGTTATTAGTAGGTAATTTAAAAAATCAATTGGAATAAAGGTCGATTGATCCTATTTTCAAAGATCGAACAAACGAAAGAAAAGAACGTAAGACCACAAATGGCAAACTCAACTCCAGCAGACCAGGAATTTCTTGAATATTTGGTTAAATCATTGGTAGACCATCCGGACGATGTTCGGGTCGACCGCAAGGTTGACGAAATGGGAGTATTGCTCTCGCTTCATGTGAATGCCGTGGATATGGGCCAAGTGGTGGGACGCCAGGGCGTCACCGCGAAGGCTATCCGCTCGCTTTTGAAGATCGTTGGCGTCAAGAACAACGCCCGCGTGAACCTCAAGATCGAAGAGCCGGAAGGCAGCACGCATGTTGCGCCATCGCACGGCGCAGGCGGCGAGCACGGCGACCGGCCGATGCCGCACGCAGAGAACGAATAAGAACAAAAATCCCGCGAAAGCGGGATTTTTGTTGGGGGGGAGGGGTTTGCCATTTATGAAGAAAGATAATATGGTGATGGTTGCAGCCAACGGGAGGGGGCTCGTATGGGATGGCTTTGGTCGTTGTTCGAAGTTGTCGGATGGCTGTTGCTGGCCTGGCTGGTCTTCGTTTTACTGGTCATCGGCTTCTTGCTCGTGCGCAGCTATATTGTGAGCATTCACAACTACCTCGTGGGCGTTCGAAACGTCTACATTCTGGGATCTATGTTGGGGAAGATGCTCAATCTTGACCCCATCGAGAGAAACCAGCACGGAACATCATGGCAAGAGTATAGGGGGTATCTGATTCGCAAGTGGACCGAGCAGAATGAACTGTTGCGGTGGCGTATCTTGCGCCACTTCAATGTCCACGTGGATCTTACGCCAAATGAAGCGGCCGCGCTGGAGCAGTTCATCCTCAACATCCAATTTCCCATCAATGCGGCGACCGTAACATCTTGGGAATTCATCCGCAGATTCCCGTTCTTCATCAAGAAAGTGGAAACGATACTGTCTTTCCATCCACCGAGCTTAGTAAGGCCAATCGTTGCTTCGGGTGTCCCGCTGGAATTCGTGCGGGATGTAGAGCGCTTGGGGCTCATTCGGCGGAATATCCTCTCTCTTCGTGTGTAAGCGGTACATGAAAGGGTGGCTATTGTTGCGTTGAAGCAGATCAATAATGTCCCGGCTATTATGGTCGGGACATTTTCTATAGACATTTGGGATGGCGGTCACCCTTGTTCAACCCTCGTTTCGCATCCCTGCCCGCGAAGTTGCAAACATTTTAAATTTCGCTATACTAGTAACCGTTATGTCACTTGCTTATACCGATCTTACGAAAGGAGTTTTGTTCGTCATCGACGGCGCGCCGTACGAAGTTCTCGAAACGCATTTTTTGCGCATGCAGCAGCGCAAGGCTGTGGTGCAGACCCGCATCCGCAATCTCATTACCGGCAAGCTTTTGGATCGCAACTATCAGGCGAGCGACACCTTCGAAGAGGCGGAGATCGAGCGCAAGCATGCGATGTTCATTTATGAAAGCAAGGGCCAATACTGGTTCCACGAGGAGGGCAATCCCAAAGCGCGGTTTGCGCTGGAAAAGGATGTTGTCGGCGACCAGGGACAATTCTTGAAGCCGAATACCCGTGTTTCCACGATGACATTCGAGGACAAGGTGATAAAAGTGGAGATTCCAGTGAAGATGGAATTCAAAGTGACCGAAGCGCCACCGGCGCTCAAAGGCAACACCGCGCAAGGCGGAACGAAGGTGGTAACGATCGAAGGAGGAGCAAAGATCTCTGCGCCGCTTTTTGTGAACGAAGGGGATATGATCCGCGTGAATACACAGACAGGAAGTTACGTGGAGCGAGTTTAGTATCACCATGATCGAGAACATGGAAGGTAGCTCTTTGGAAAATCCCAGCAGGGACGTAACCGCTGAGTTTATGGTGGGGGCTTCTTCCTTTAATAGATTTGTTGATTCTCTTTATGAAGAACCAACCCTGAAGGTGGAGCTTGATTTAACGGGTTTCACTAACCGAATGGAATTTATTTTATTGGCTCGCCGAGTAAAAGGATTTTTGGAAATAAAGCCCTTAGAACAGGAACGAAAAGCTTCGATCCGGTGTACTAAGGAACAAAGGGCATGGGAACCTAATGTGTTTTCAAGCGCTGTGGAATGGGTTGATGGAGAAGGAGGGTAAGCTGTAATTATTTAATAATGAAAAGCGGGAAAATAGTTTTCGTCGGCATGTCGGGCGGAGTGGACAGCTCCGTTACGGCGCTTTTACTCAAGCAACAAGGCTACGATGTGGTTGGAGTTTTTATGCATTGTTATAACATTGACGGCTGCGCCGAGCGTGATGCCGAAGACGCGCGTCGCGTTGCGGAACACATCGGCGTGCCGTTCTATGTTTGGGATTTTGAAAAAGAATACAAAGAGCGCGTGGTGCAGTATATGATAGAGGGCTATCGAAGCGGCATCACGCCGAATCCGGACGTGATGTGCAATCGCGAGATCAAGTTTGGTATTTTTTTGGATAAGGCGCTCGCGATGGGCGCGGATTATGTGGCGACGGGGCATTATGTGAAGATCAAAAAAAACGAAGACAACACTTTGCCACTCGGCGTCGCGTACTCGCTTTTTGTGGCGGACGACACCAACAAAGACCAATCGTATTTTTTATGGACGCTCACGCAGGCGCAACTGGCGCATTGTCTTTTCCCGATAGGTGATTATGTAAAGCTGAAAGTGCGCGAGATCGCGCGGGCGGCTGGTTTACCAACAGCCGAGAAAAAAGACTCGCAGGGGATATGCTTCCTTGGAAAGTTCTCACTCGATGATTTCTTGCGGGAATATATTCCTTCCAAGCGTGGACCGCTCGTGACGACAACCGGTGAGAATATTGGCGAACATTACGGCACTGAGTTTTATACTATCGGCCAGCGGCATATTGATGCAGATTTTCAGTTCCCGAAGACCGGCGTCGGCTCCAGCAGCACCAGTACTGGCGCTTCGGCAGCGCGGAAGCCATTTTATGTAGCCGCAAAAGACGCCGCAACCAATACTGTCATCGTTGCGGAAGGCAGCGAAAATGAAGCCCTCTATCGCAAAGAAATAGAGATTTCCAGTGTAAACTTCATCAATAAGGATACTCAAGCAGCATTAAAAAAAGATAAAAAAGAAGTGTTTGCCCGGGTGCGTTATCGCCAACTGCTCTCAAGTGCAACTCTTTCGCATCTGAGAGAGGATAGCTACAAACTTATTTTCGCCAAGCCGCAGAAATTTGTGGCTGAAGGGCAGTCAGCAGTTTTTTATAATACAAACGGCGAGATGCTCGGCGGCGGCGTGATAATTTAATTGTGTTATTATTAATCCATGAAAAAAGACGAGTTGCAGGCCATCGCACACTTTATTTATGAGGCTGGTATTTTGAGCAAGACGCCGCGTTCGGGGTTGTGGTTTCTGGGCACGGGGAATCAGTCGGTGGCGGAGCATCTCTTGCGGACGACCTATATCGCCTATGCCTTGTGCTATTTGACCCCGAAGGCTGACAGATCCAAAGTCATTTACATGGCCCTGTTCCATGATTTTGGCGAAGGGAGGACGTCCGATTTGAATTATGTCCATCAGCGCTATGGCCGCCTTGCGGAATCGCAGGCGTTCAAAGACATTGCCATGGAGATTCCTTTTGGAAAGGAGATGGGGGAATTTTATGCCGAGGAGCAGGCGAAGCAGACGCTTGAAGCGAAGTTGGTGAAGGACGCCGACGGGCTTGAATGGATCGCGACGTTGCGCGAGGAGGAATTGAAAGGCAACACGAAAGCCCGTGCGTGGCTGAAGAGCGCGCTTCTGCGTTTGAAGACGCCGCAGGGAAAGGCGGTTGGCAAATATCTTCTCTCCACCCATTCGGATGCGTGGTGGTTCGATGAAAAAGACAAATGGTTCGTTACGCGCGATCCGAAATTGGCGAGGAAGAAAAAGCGGAGCGCTAAAAAATGATCATCCAGTGGCTCGCGACGATAACGGGGATTTTGATGTCACTCGGGTATTATCCTCAGATATGGAAGATCGTTAAAACAAGATCGGCAAAAGATATCGCCATTCCGTCGTATATCATTTTTTCGATCGGCACGCTGTCGTGGCTTTGCTATGGATTTTATCTGCACGACATCACTATTATTTTGAGTTTCGGCCTTGGCATGATCGGGTCGTGGACCATTTTGTTCCTGACATTTTGGTATCGCAAGGCGAAATAAGAGCTCTTTTTTTCGCCCCAAATCCGTGCTACCATAGCCCTATATGCGCCAATCTCAGTTATTCACGAAAATAGAGCGGAACGCCCCGAAGGACGAAGCCACGGTAAATGCCCAGCTGCTCGCGCGGGCGGGTTTTGTTTCGAAGCTCATGTCTGGGGTTTACAGCTATCTGCCGCTTGGGCTGCGGGTGCTCAATAAAATAGAGCAGATTGTGCGGGAGGAAATGGACGCTATCGGCGGTCAGGAGGTTTCCATGCCGATGATCCATCCGAAGGCGAATTGGGTAACGACCGGCGGTTGGGACAAGATCGACGTGCTCTTTAAAGTGAAGAGTCGGACGGAAAAGGATTACGCGCTTGGGCAGAGCGAGGAGGAAGTAGTGACGCCGCTTGTCATGAAATATTTGAATACGTACAAAGATCTTCCGAAAGCGGTGTACCAGATCAACTGGAAGTTCCGCGACGAGCTGCGTTCGAAGTCGGGGTTGCTCCGCGGCGTGGAATTTTTAATGAAAGACATGTACAGCTTTCACGAGTCGCAGGAGGATTTTGAGAAGTTTTATGCGGTGGCGAAAAAGGCGTATCTACGCGTGTTCGAACGCATGGGGTTGGTTGCGAAAGTGACCGAGGCATCCGGCGGCGCGTTCACGGAAAAGATATCGTACGAGTTCATGGTACTCACCGATGCGGGCGAGGATGATATTTTATATTGCGACGCGTGCGAGTTTTGTGTGAATGTGGAGATCGCGAAAGAAAAGGAGGGCGCAACGTGCACGCGATGCAAAAAGGGAACGCTTGCGAAGGCGCGCGCGGTCGAAGCAGGGAATGTATTCGATCTTGGTCAAAAGTTCACGAAAGCGTTTGACGTCACCTTCACCGATAAGGACGGCGCAAAAAAATATCCGATCATGGGCTGTTTTGGCATCGGCATCTCACGCGCCATGGGCGTGATCGTGGAAAAATACAACGACGAGAAGGGAATCCTCTGGCCGGAATCGGTGGCGCCGTTCGCGGTCCACTTGCTCAGCCTGAATGGCGCGCCAGCCGATAAGACCTACGAATCTTTACAAAAGGCGGGCATCCAAGTACTCTATGACGATAGGGAAATGTCCGCTGGCGAGAAGCTCGCAACGGCCGATTTGATAGGTATTCCGTGGCGGATCGTGGCGAGCCCGAAGCTTGGCGAGGGTTCGCTCGAAGTGAAGTGCCGCAACGAAGGCGAGGCGACAATCATGACCCTTGATGAAATAGTAAAAAAGATCAAAAAGTAAACCATTATGGCACTGTTCGACAATGTTTTTAAGGATATTGGCATCGACCTTGGCACCGCAAACTCACTCATCTATTTAAAGAATAAGGGGATTGTGGTGAATGAGCCGTCGGTAGCCGCAGTGAATACCAAGACCAACCACGTGCTGGCCGTTGGCGACGATGCGAAAAAAATGCTCGGCCGCGTGCCGCCGCATATTAACGTCGTCCGTCCGCTCGTGAACGGCGTCATTTCCGATTTTGAGATGACGGAAGAGATGCTGCGCCATTTGCTTAGCCGACCGAAGGCGCATCCAATCATGTCATATCGCCGCGCGTTGCTCGCAATTCCGAACAATCTTACCGAAGTTGAACGCAAGTCGGTGGAGGACGCGGCATTGAATGCCGGCTGTTCCAAAGTGTATCTTGTCGAGTCACCGATCGCCGCGGCGCTCGGCGCGGGACTGCCGATCATGCAGCCCTCGGCCAGTATGATCGTCGATATTGGTGGCGGCACGACGGACGTTGCGGTCATCTCAATGGGAGGTATCGTCGTTTCGCGCACACTCAAGATCGCCGGCGATCGTTTTAACGAGGAGATCATTCGCTTCGTCCGCGAGGAATTCCATCTGGCAATCGGTGAGCCGACGGCCGAGTTCGCGAAGATCGCGGTTGGCTCCGCGATTCCGCTCGACGAGCGTATGGAGGTGGCGATCCGCGGCCGCGATTTCTCCACGGGCCTGCCGCGCGAGGTAAGTATGAAGAATAACCACGTCCGCATGGCGCTTGCGAAGTCGCTTCGTGCCATCATTGATTCCGTCCACGAGGTGATAGAAGAAACGCCGCCCGAGCTTGCCGGTGACGTCCTGCGCCAAGGCATCATGATATGCGGTGGTGGCGCCCTGCTTCGCGGGCTTGATGAGTTGATCGAAAAAGAGACAGGCGTCAAGGTTACGGTCGCCGACGACGCACTTACCTGCGTTGCCCGCGGACTTGGCCAGATGGTTGATGACTTCGAAGGCCATCGGGGGCTTCTCGACAATCCGCTCAAACCGCTCTACATTAACTTGTAGGGTATGACGAGAGAACGAAGATCCAACATCGTGCTTTTGTGTGGGCTCTGTATAGTGCTCGTCCTTTTTATTCTCTTCGCGCCATCGTACGGTTGGAAATTTCGTCAGTTCTTTGCCGCGTCAAACTTGTTCTCGCCCGATGATCAAAATATCGCTGCGGAGAACGAGGTGTTGAAGGCGGAGCTCGCACAAGTGCAGGCATTGCAATCGCAGCTGCCGACCGCATTTTCGAACGACATTCGCGCGATGGTATATTCGCGCTACCCGTTCAATTTCAAAAACGAACTGACCGTGAACGCAGGGTTGGACCAGGGCGTGGCTACGGGAAGCACTGTTTTTTTTCAAGGAGTGCTCGTGGGGCAGGTGCAAAGCGTCTCGCGTGACACCGCGATCGTGCAGACCGTTTTTGATAACGGCTTTAAGATGCCGGTACGCATCGGCATGAAGGGCTATGACGGATTGTTGCAGGGGAGTTCGTATCCAATCGTCGGTTCGATTGCCAAAAGTTCGATCGTGAACGCGGGGGATATCGTGTATGCGGCCGGACCGGGATTTCCTTACGGCATCCCGATCGGCGAGATAAGTGCAACGAGCACTTCTGCCGATAGCCTTTTTGAGCAGGCATCGCTCAATTTCGCCTACGATATCAATAGTATCCAAACTGTCCTCATACAAAAACAGCCATGATGAGCCTTATCGCCGCCATTCTTATCCTTGTTCTCGCGAGCGCGCTCCAGTTCTGGCTGGCCGGCAGCGGCATCTTTTTGAATCTCATCTTTGTCACCCTGATTGTGTTTGCGTTCTTTTTTGATTTCTGGGAGATGGCGATGTTCGTCCTTTTCGGCGTGCTGGTCGTCAATTGGCAGCCGGCGATGAGCCTGGAAATTTTCCTGTTCGCGTTCCTCCCGCTTTTGACCTTCGCCCTTCATAACGTATTTCGCTCGCAACGCTGGGCGACTATTCCGATCGCGATCGTATGCGAGTTCTTCCTCTTTTATGTCATTATCGCACCACGCTTTTTATTGGGCGATCCAGTTGCATTCTTCGAGGATCTTTTTGTGAGCTTGATGGCGGGAGGGTTGGTCTTCTTGGCTTTGCGGCGTATCAATAAATAACCGCTGCCGGGATAGCGCTTTATGAAAAAACCAGACATTCATTTTGAAGAATCCCTGAACGACGACTGGAGCAAGGATCTTAGCATGGTCGAAGTGCCGATCGGCAATGCGTCGCTGTGGCATCTCGGCGTTGTTGTGTTCTTTGTTGTGCTTGTTGTCTTTGGGCGAATCGCCTATCTTTCCGTTTTGAACGGCGGTTATTATGCGGCGCGAGCCGAAGGGAATGCCGCGCAAGCGCAGGCAACTCCGGCACCGCGCGGCATCATTTACGACAGCGAAGGGGATGCGCTTGTGGAAAACAAAGCGGTCTTCACGGCAGTGCTCAATGCGCACGTTTTTCTATCGCGGCCCGATCTGCAAACAAGCACCCTCGAGGCGGCGCAGACCATTCTCGGCGTGGCGCCCAATATCGTTTGGGATGAGCTGAACCAAAGCGAAGCGGAGGATTTTGCCGCGCCGGTCGTTCTTGTTGACGATCTCAACCAAACACAACTCGTGAATCTGCAAGCGCTTGCCCTGCCGACGGTAACCATTCAAAGCGACTTCGAGCGCGCGTATCCGAACGGTCCTGTTTTTTCGTCGGTAGTGGGCTATACGGGGCACGTCACGCAAAGCGACCTCGAACAGAATCCGGCATTTGCGGCGAGCGATATCATTGGCAAAACAGGCATTGAAGAATATTACAACAGCACTCTCCAGGGGATACCTGGCGTCAATGTTCAATTCAAGGATGCCCAAGGGAATGTTTTGCAATCCAAGCAGCAAACGACCGCAACACTGGGCGATTCATTGAAGCTGACGATCGACGGCGGTCTCCAGACCTATTTTTATACACGCCTTGCGAGCGGGCTTGCGTCGCTCGGCCGCCCGGTCGGTATTGGCCTGGCGATGGATCCGCAAACGGGTAAGGTGCTGTCGCTTATCAATTTGCCGGGATACGACAATAACGTTTTTTCCGAGCCTTCGCAAAATACCGCCGAGATAGAGAATTTATTGACCTCTTCTGACCGGCCGCTTTTCAATCGCATCATTTCCGGCAACTATAACCCCGGCTCGACGATCAAGCCGCTCGACGCCGTTGCTATCTTGAAGGAAGGCGTGGTGACGCCCGCCCGAGAAATATTTTCGCCGGGATATCTTTTGGTTCCCAACCAATACGACCCTTCGAATCCCAAAAAATATCTCGACTGGCGTTATCAGGGCAATGTGAATCTGGCTTCGGCGCTTGCGCAGTCGTCCGACGTCTACTTCTATGTTACCGTCGGCGGTTCGCCGGCCGTCACCACGCCGCCCATCAACGATGCGAGTGATTACGGTATCGGCGGATTGGGCATCAGTCGTCTGTTCGATTGGTGGCAAACATTCGGGCTGGGCAAGCCGACCGGCATCGATATGCCGAACGAGGCAGCGGGATTTTTGCCGACGCCGGATTGGAAGAAGCAGAAGCTTGGCACCTCATGGCTGCTTGGCGATACCTACAACGTCGCCATTGGTCAGGGCGATCTTCTCCTCACGCCGCTCCAGCTCCTGAGCTATGTTGACGCCATCGCGAATGGCGGCAAGATCTACCGGCCGTTCTTGAATGCCAGCTCGACGCCGTACGTCAACGAGGACATAACCGACCTTTTGCCACAGATCCAGCAGGTGCAAGAAGGCATGCGCGAAGGAGTGAGCTCACCGCTTGGGACGGCATACACCATGAAGGACCTTCCGGTGCAGACGTGCGCAAAGACCGGGAGTGCCCAGATCGAGAACAACGCAGAGGAGAATGCGCTTTTCGTTGGTTACGCGCCATGTGATAATCCGCAGATCGCCGTTCTCATCCTCATCGAAAATTCCAAGCAAGGAAGCTTGAACGCCGTCCCGATAGCTAAAGATGTTTTCAATTGGTATTACAACAACAGAATGACCATTGCGAAGTAGCAGCATGCCTTGCATAAAAAGGGTCGCGTCGCTTTCTGCTGAAAGCGCGCTACGCCTCCGCGCCTCCGGCATACCCTTTTTATGCAAGGCATGCTGCTACTTCGCAACGATGAGTATGTTATTATAATATCAATCAACATGTCTGAGTTGCGACAAGATATCATTTCGGGAGACTGGATCATCCTGGCGACGGGACGCGCTTCGCGCCCCAAGTTTTTGGACGAAAAAAAGAAGGTGCGTAAGCACACATCAAAAAAAACCTGTCCTTTCGAGAATTTGGAAGCGGACGGAAATTGGCCGCCTATCATAAGCTATCCCGATCCGGAACATTGGGAGATTGTCCTTATCCCGAACAAATATCCTGCGGTCACGCGCGTTGCGGACCCATCGGTGGCGATCGACAAGGGCGTCTACCATTCGCGCCCGGCGGTCGGTACCCATGCCATCCTTATTGGCCGCGATCATGCCAAGTCGTTTCCTGATCTTCCCAAGCACACCGCCGCGAAGATGTTCGAGGTGTTGCAGACATTCTATAAGATGATGGAGCACAACAAAGACACGGCGTATGTTTCGTCATTTTGCAATTGGGGACCGACGGCGGGAGCGTCCATTGGGCATCCTCACTACCAGGTGCTTACTCTGCCCATTATTCCGCCGAATATTGTGCACTCGCTTGCTGGTGCTGCGGCATATCACAGGGAACACCATCGTTGTGTTCGGTGCGACATCGTGAAGGCTGAAAAAAAGAAGAAGATCCGTGTTATCGATGAGAACGCGAATGCCATCGCCATCGCTCCGTATGCCTCAAAGAAGGCGTTCGAGGTGAACATTCTCCCTAAAAAACATTGGTCGTCGTTGCGCGAGACACCGTTACCGGTCGTCCACGACATGGCCGCGCTGTTGCAGTCCGTGATGGCGCGCTTGCGAAAGCGCGTGAACGATCCCGACCTAAACTTTTTTATCCACGGGGCGCCGACCGCGCATAAACATTATAAGTATCACCATTGGCACATCGAGGTGGTTCCCGTAAACGTCGTTTCGCCGCCCGGAGGATTCGAGATCTCCACTGCGGTCAATATTAATGTCATTGACCCCGACGATGCAGCTGCGATTTTACGCGGAGAGAAAATCTGGTAGCGTCACATCGCCGCCTGATTGGTACGATAGCACAACCATGATAAAGAAAATATTAAATCATAAAACGATAGCTATTACCTCGCTCGTTTCGTTGGTTTTGGTTATTGGCGGGTTCTTTTGGTTGCTGTTCGCGCTGCGGGCCTTGGGCATCGGACCGTTCATTTTGAATTTCAATGACATTCAGGGCATTACACGAACCGGCGGGATAGGGGATGTTGTGACCATGGGAATATTGGCAGTACTTATTGTTCTCATAAACTTCTTTTTGGCCATGGAGCTCGCCGACCGCGACCGAGTATTGGGCAAAATGGTGGCTGGAATCACGCTCGCCGGGGCGATATTGCTTTTTATCGCCTTTGTTGCTATACTTAATGCCAATTAAAGCTCAATAAAGCCATGGCAAAAGATTTCGCAGTCATCAAAACAGGCAGTCATCAATATCGCGTTTCCGTAGGCGATAAGCTCAAAGTGGAAAAATTGGACGTAAAAGCAGGCGACACGGTCGTTTTTGACACCGTGCTTTTGTCGGTTGTGGGGGATAAGGTTGCGATCGGCGCGCCGTACGTCACTTCCGCAAAAACGGAGGCGAAGGTCCTGGGCGATGTCCGCGGCGAGAAGAAGATCGTTTTCAAATATCACCCCAAAACGCGCTCGCGCAAAAAGAAGGGGCATCGACAGGACTATACCGAACTTCAGATTACAAAGATATAAATTAAATTCCGCCAATTGGCGGAATTTAATTTATATAGAAGATATCGCTACTTGGTGTCCCGGGAGGAACGCTGTTCACCTGGTCTGGCAATAGATAGTGGATATGGTTCGCCGCCTGATCCGTTGCGGTGAAAGAATGCGTGATGAACATGGTGGTCTCCGCCGGAGTGGGGATCCCGCGCACGGGCACGCCGCCGGCGGTGACGATAACGTATTTAGGCGTGCTGGACGGCAATGCATTAATCTCGTGCCCGATCGTCACATAATTGGCGTTGAACGCCCCCGGAACGTTGGGATTCTGTGCCCAAACAATGAAATAGTTCACGTAGCCATAGATACCCACAAAGATGATGAACGCGGCGGCGAGCGCGTAGGCCACCTTCACGTGCGAATATTTTTTCACCATATCATAGAGCCAGATGCCGCCGAGCGCGGCGAAGGTCATCACGGGCGGGATCATCAAAATGGAGCGCAGGGCGTGGGGAATACCCTCGTCGCTCGCCGCCGCGGGCAAAATGGCAAGCGCGAACCACGCGTACATGGTGATGAGTGAGAAGAGCGGGAACATGTCCTCGCGGCCTGATTCGTTATCTCCCGGCGCGTTCTTTCGCGTATGCCAGCTTTTCCACAACGCGTACAGGCCGAGGAAAAAACCAATAAGGAATATGATGCCGACCGGCCAGAAGAGCTCCGGTGCCCCGCTGATATTTTGGCGCCAATTGCTGTCGCCGCGCCAGTTGAGCATGAGCAACTCTTTGCCGAGATTTTTTGCGAATATGTCGATGGGGTTGCTGGTGCTCGTTACGGAAATCTCCGCGGTGCGGCCAAAAAAGTCAGCGGGATGTTGGACGAAATAGTAGCCGATTGGCGCGGCGACCAAAAATGTGACGACAAGAAAAACAGCCGTCCACTTCCAGAAGCCGGGTTTTTTGCGGAAGAACGGGATAAAGAGCAAAAAGAGGAGCGGCGTGATGCGATAGGCGATATAGGTATAGAATCCGAGACCATAAACAACCCCGGCGGCTATCGCGAACCACCACGCGCGGCGCGCAGAGATTGCGCGGAAGGCCTTTATCAATAGATACAGCGCCCACGTTAAAAGAAGTGGGGCGAGGATGGCACGGAAGCCGATGCGCGAAAAATTGATATGCCAGAAGCTGGTTGCCAACAAAAATGCGGCGAGAAGTCCTGGGCCGTTGCCAAAGAGCTCGGCAACAAGATAATAGATGCCGACCACCGTAAGCACGCCCGCGATGGCCGCCGGCAATCGGATGACCCACGCTTCGTAGATAGGCATCACTTTCAAAATCGCCGCGACGAGGTTTACATAGAGCCCTTCGCGACCATTGTCTTCGACGTAGAATGTGGCAGGGTGCCCGGTTTCCACGACCTCCGCGGCGTTGTTGCCATCCATTGCCTCGTCGGGATAGAGTCCTGGCGGCGTGGAAGTGAAGTGGTAGAAGCGGAGGAATATTGCTATAATCAAAATGCCAGCAAGGAAAGTATATCGTTGCGCGTTGGACATATTGTTTATTATAACAAATCGGCACACAAAATCTTTTCCTCATTACTTACGCAACTATCCCTATGGACGAGACACCGACATTCGAATACAAGGCGCTCGAGAGCGATATGAAGTCCTTAGCGGCGGAGGTTCAGCGCAGTCGTGAGAGTGCGGAGTTGAAAAACAGCAACGAAAGGGAGTTGGTAAAAGAGGCCATTCGCGCTTTTCCGCGGTTGAACAGCGCCGAGCGGCCGACGGCGGGAGCTCCGGTGCCGCAGCCGGCCTCCGCATCCGCGCAAGCGGCGGCCCAGAGCCCATTGCCCGATTACGCGCAGAGCGCGCCGGCGGAAGTGAAGCTTGAGATAGAATATTTACTTGACCTTGCGTTCCAGCACGGCCTTAGCAAGGCGCTTACCGAGTCGGAGAAGTCGCCGTATTTCGTGCAGGACGCGTTCCATGATTCGCTCGCCGGGAAACTTTATCCGGAATTGCAAAGACGCGGCATGGTAAAGTAACATGATTGCCTTTTATATTTTTCTCGGAGTCGTTGTGGGGGTACTTGCGTGCGTTGGGATCTTTTTCGGTGTGCGCGGTATCGCACGCCGCAGGATCATCGACTCACTGAGCACTTCGCTTTTCCTTATTAAGATCCCAAAGGCAGCCGCCGATCCGAACGAGAAAAATAGCAGCACCGAAGGCAACGATTTTAAAGTTGAGCTTGCGCACTTCGAGCAGTTGCTCGGCGCGCTCGCGGCGATAAAAAAGCCTGTCGTCTTTGAGGTCGCGGTTCCGCACATCGGCGAAGAGATCCATTTCTATATAAGCGTGCCAAAATTGTCGGCCGAGGTTGCCATAAAACAAATCCAGGGCTTGTGGAACGGCGCGGTCGTGGAACTGGTGACCGACGACTTCAATATCTTTAACGTACACGGCGCGACGACCGCGGCGTATGTGAACGAAAAGGAAAATTATGCGTTGCCAATCCGTACCTACGCCGAGCTTGGCATTGATTCATTCGAGCCCATCGTTGGCGCGTTCGCGAAGATCAATGAGCTTGGCGAAGGCGCGTCGATGCAGATTTTGATCAAGCCGGCGTTCAAGACCGCGAAAAAAACAATCCAGCGCTATATCGAATTTTTGAAGCGCGGCGAGAAGCTGGAAAAGATATTCAGCCATGGCATGCCGACGAGCCTCTCGGACGCCAAGCACATGTTTGTCCCGCAATCGAAAGAGAAACAACAGGAAGAGAAGGTGATCGATGATGAGGCGATCAAAGCGCTCACTGCGAAAGCCGCAAAGCCGCTCTTTGATGTGAATGTGCGATTTGTCGCTTCGGCGGGCTCGCAGTTCCAGGCGGATGACATTTTGAACGGCCTCGTGGCGGGATTCAGCCAGTTCGAGAGCCCGATGCGCAATGCGTTCAAAATCGTCAAGCCACGCAACCCGAAGTCGCTTATTGAGCAGTTCATTTATCGCACGTTTGACGTGCACCATACCATGACGCTCTCCGCCGAGGAGATTGCGAGCTTTTACCACTTGCCGATATCGTCCACGGAGACGCCGCGCGTGAAGTGGTTGAAATCAAAGGAGGCGCCCCCGCCGGACAATATGCCGAAACAGGGCTTATTGCTTGGCGAAAGCGTGTTCCGTGGCGCTGCGAAGCCGGTGTATCTTACCGATGAGGATCGTCGCCGGCACGTCTACGTTGTTGGCCAGACGGGTACTGGTAAGTCAACGTTACTTGGCAACTTGATGATAGAGGACATCCAGAACGGTAAAGGCGTGGCGATCATCGACCCGCATGGCGACCTTGTGGAGAATGCGCTCGGCTTCGTGCCGAAGGAGCGGCTCGATGACGTCATTTATTTCAACCCCGGCGACCTTTCGCGCCCGCTCGGCCTCAACATGCTCGATTATAACTACGACCGGCCGGAGGAAAAAACGTTCATCGTGAACGAGATGCAGAGTATCTTCGACCGGTTGTTCGACCAGGAGTCCATGGGGCCGATGTTCCAACAATACATGCGCAACGCGCTCCTGCTTTTGATGGAAGACATGCCGAACGAACCGGCGACGCTCGTGGAAGTGCCGCGCATTTTCACCGACCCGGCGTTCCGCGCACGCAAGCTCGCGCGCATCCATAATCCCGTTGTCATCGACTTCTGGGAGAAGGAGGCCGTGAAGGCCGGCGGCGAAGCGTCGCTCGCGAACATGACGCCGTATATCACGTCCAAGTTCGGCGGCTTCATCACGAACGATTACATGCGGCCGATCATCGGCCAGGCGAAGTCATCGTTCAACTTCCGTGAGGTGATGGACAGCGGCAAGATCCTGCTCGTCAATTTGGCGAAGGGCAAAATCGGCGACATCAACGCCGGGCTGCTCGGCATGGTAATCACCGGCAAAATTTTGATGGCGGCGCTCTCGCGTGTTGACGTTGCGGACGCCGAACAGCGCCGCGACTTCAACCTTTATATAGATGAGTTCCAGAACTTCACCACCGACTCCATCGCGACGATATTGTCCGAGGCGCGCAAATATCGGCTGAACCTGACCATGGCGCACCAGTTTATCGCCCAGCTCGACGAGAAGATCCGTGACGCCGTCTTCGGCAACGTGGGCTCGGAGCTCGTGATGCGCGTTGGCGTGCAGGACGCGGAGTTCCTGGTGAAGCAGTTCGAGCCGACGTTCAACCAGAACGACCTCATCAATATCGATAATTTGAATGCATACGCAAAGATCTTGATCAACGGGCAGACCTCAAAGCCGTTCAACTTGAAGATCGGGACGACGTCGTGGGGCGGCGGGGACAAAGAGCTCGCGGCAAAGTACAAAGAGTATTCGCGTTTGAAGTACGGCATGGACCGGCAGGCGATCGAGGACGATATCTATAAGAGGCTGCGGACGTAGGCCTGCGGATTTTATCCACAGTTGCGGAGTTTTGCGGGGATTGATATATTTTAAGAAGCTCCACCTAGAAGATGTTCACTAGCGTCGGAGACTCTCGGAAAGAGGTACTGATCATGGACACCGCCCTGATGAACAAGGCAGCAAATGCGAACAATGAAGAGCGCAGCGCTCCGATGGCAGCCCTGGCCAACAACGACGCCGGCACAGCGACCATGAAGAGCGATTAGCGAAGAGGACCCGCGGCCTCCCAAGGCCATAGAGTGCGCCCGTGGATTCTTTCAAGGATCCCGGGCGCGCAAAATTATTTGGGTATTTGTTTTTATGCCACTTCGGTGGCTATTTTCGTTTTAGATAGTTTTAATCTTCAATGTGCTAGGGTTCATTTTGTTATATCTTCCGGTTTTGGTAGAATGAAGCCAATGATCAACTATGTAAGCAAAGCACATCGTAAGGCGCTCGCGGGCGTTGCGCTCTTGAGGTTGGATTTTAATACGAAGGACGATTGGCGCATGGAGGCGGTCTTGCCGACGGTGAAGCTGCTTGCGCGCACGTCGTCGAAGGTGGTGATCGTAAGCCATCGCGGCCGGCCGACGGGCGGCGAGATCGTGAACGGCACGCCGAAGGGTTTTCCCGCCGAGTTGCACTTAAAACGCGACGCGGTGCATCTTGCGAAATTCATCAAGCATCCGATAAAATTTTTCAGCCATTTTCGTTTTGACGAGATAAAACAGAAGATCGACCGGGCGCCGCGCGGCTCGATCTTCATGCTCGACAACCTGCGTTTTTTGAAAGGCGAGGAGGCGAACGATCCGGCGTTCGCGCAGAAATTGGCATCACTTGCCGATTTTTATGTGAACGATGCGTTCGCAGTCTCGCATCGCGCGAACGCGTCAGTTGCGACGATCACGAAATTTTTGCCGAGCTATGCGGGCATCGAACTCGAGGCTGAGATCACTTCGCTCTCGAAGGCGATGGTCAAGCCGGCGCGTCCCTTGGTGATGATTCTCGGCGGCGCGAAGGCCTCGGACAAGCTTGGCGTCATCGCGTTCTTCCGGCGCAAGGCAGATTGGTTCCTATTGAGCGGCAGCCCGGCGAACAGTATCCTCGCGCTCAAGGGAATGGATGTTAAAAGATCATTAAGGGAAAAAGAAGACCAAAAAACGCTTGCGGGTCTAGCGTCGATCGCGAGGCAGAAAGATGTCGTTTTGCCCGTAGATTTTATTTGGGGCAAGGATGCCATTTTCGATATTGGCCCGAAGACCATCGCGCTCTTCAGCACGAAGATCGCCGCAGCGCGAACGATCATCTGGAGCGGACCCCTCGGCTTTATAGAAAAGAAGGCGTACGCGAAGGGGAGTGTTGCGATCGCGAAGGCGATCGGCCGCAACCGCAAGGCGTTCTCGATCTGCGGCGGCGGCGAAACGGTGATGTTCCTCAAGCGGTATAAACTCGATAAAAAGTTCAGCTTTATCTCGACGGGCGGCGGCGCGATGGTGGATTTTCTCGCGGGCGAAAGGTTGCCGGGCATCGAGGCGTTGGAGCATCCATTAAAAGATCATTAAACGACAAACGACATTAAAAATTCATGAAAACACCATCGCAAAAGATCGTCGTCATTTATCATGGCGATTGCGCCGACGGATTCGGGGGTGCCTACGCGGCATGGAAAAAGTTCGGCGCGAAGGCGGCATACCTTTCCGCCGCCGATCGGTTTGCGTTGCCGTGCCCGCTCAAAAACAAAGAGGTCTATCTTATTGATTATACCTACCAGGAAGATATTATTAAAAAATTATTAAAAGACAACATTCGCGTGACGGCGATCGACCATCATATAACAGCGGAACAGGCAGTGAAGCTGACGCAAAAATATTCCTTCGCGCTGGACCATTCCGGCGCCGTGCTTGCGTGGAACTATTTTCATCCAGACAAGAAGGTGCCGATGATGTTGTGTTATGTTGAAGATAGAGACCTGTGGCGTTGGAAATTGCCGGCCTCAAGGGCGGTGTTGGCATATTTCGATCTGGGCGAGCGCAGCTTCGCCGCGTGGGATCGTGCGGCGAAAGAACTTGAGCGCGCCGCGCAGCGTAAAATATATAAAGAGAAAGGCGAGCTGCTGCTGCGGTATGAAAAAATGTTGATCGACGACATGCTGTGGAGCGCCGAAAAAGTTCGATTCGCAGGCCGTACGGTTTTCGCCATCAATGCGCCGCATCACTTCGCTTCCTATCTTGGCAACGCGCTCGCTCGAAAAACACACTCGTTCGCGATCGCGTGGAGGGAGACGGCTGGCGCGATCAAGGTCTCGTTGCGTTCGGATGGCTCGGTGGATGTTGCAAAGATCGCGGAAGAATTTGGCGGCGGCGGGCATAAGAATGCGGCGGCATTTTCTTTTCCTGTCGGCACCGGCGGCGACGGCATCACAAAATTTCCATGGAAGGTGTTAAAGTCCGCCGCGAAATGAAAAACAAAAAGAATCAGTACTATGCCTATTTTGTACCGAGCAGGACGAAGGCGGCGTCGGGCGTAACAGAAAACTGGAGCGCGTGCGAAAAAATGGTGTCAGGGAAGACCGGCGCTCGATTTAAAGGATTTCCAACGAAGCGCGAGGCGGAGGCATGGCTTGGCCAAGGAGCGATGTATGAGATAAAGCCGCGGCCGAAGCTCGAACCCGGCATCTATTTTGATGCGGGAACCGGTCGTGGCAATGGTGTGGAAATCAGCGTGACGGATGAGCATGGGAAAAATCTGCTACATAAAGCGATTCCAAAAAACGAAATCAACCGCTTTGGGAAACATAATGTTCGGCTGGGAAGCGGCAATGGTAATGGCGACAACGCGGGCGACGCCACGAACAATTATGGCGAGTTGCTCGCGCTTCGTTACGCGCTTGAGATCGCGCGCACGGAGGGTGGTCAAAAAATATTCGGTGATAGCAAACTCGTCATTGATTATTGGTCACAATGGAAAATGAAAAGAAAGGAACTTCCGGAAGAAACGGTTGCGCTCGCGGAAGAGGTTTCCGTGTTGCGTGAGGCATTCGAAGCGAACGGCGGATCAGTGGGCCGTATTTCCGGCGACCATAATCCGGCGGATTTGGGATTCCATTAAAAAGAATCGCCGGCGCTCTCCAGAAAGAGAAGCGCCGGACTTGGCTGATCAGAGAAGCACGATTTTATCTCACGTTGGAGCGGATGGGTTTGAGCTTTGGTCTTCCGCCTTTGGCAAAGACAGTATCCATTTTCATCCCTGCCCTACACTTCTTGAGCCTGTTAATAGCGAGGCTGCATGAAAGTGTTTCGGCGATTTTTTCCACGTCTCGAATCGAGGCGGTTTTTGAATCTTTCCCTTCCTCAATCAACTCGACGACGCGTCCGCTGACGCCGGTTGCTCCAGTAACGTCCTCTAAGCTCAGCCCTCTGTTGTCGCGGATTACCCTCATTGATATTCCGAATATTTGTTGATGGCTGAGTCGTGGTCTTGCAATGCGCGGTGGTGGCGGATGTTCCGGTGACTCGAGGTCGAGGTTGCGCTCGAGCACGATTGACTGGCCCATTTACATTTCTCCTTGTGATGAAAGTGGATGGTGCTTAAAAAACCGAACGTACTGCGTTTCATATTAAAGCATCACGCTCAGTTGTCAATACTTTTGCGTGGTGTTATAATACCAAAGCTGGTCATCCAGACGGTTACTCTGTGGTGTCGCTCCGATTTTTCGGAATGCGCCATGGAGAGGAAAGTCCGGACACTCTCTTTTCTGCATCGCGCGTTCGCGCGCGGCGTGGAGAAGATAAAAAAGTAGCGGCTAACCGCCGCCGTTCGCAAGAACAGAGGTGCGAGCAGTGACGCCTTCGGGCGAAAGCCCGTTCACAGCCGGAAACGGCTGGGGGGACCCCGTCCCACGCGAGAAGGTCCAATTCCGCCATAGGGAGTAAAAAGCGGAAGTGAAACGGCAAAATCCTTATTGAGTGCAAGGCCGTGCTGTGCGATGGTTCGCAAGGATCGTCGCAGAGAGTGCCGCAGCGGTTGCGCGCGCAAGCGTGCGACCCGAGCCCGCGAGCGATCAAGGGCACAGATAAATGACCGTCCACTCGCGCCGCAAGGCGCGGGTCGACAGAATCCGGCTTACGGATTGCCAGCACAAAATCCCCCAGAGATGGGGGATTTTTGATTGACTAAATGGGGCGCGCCGGTACGAACGGCGCGCTCTTTTCTTTTTGGCTTACCGGTATTGTTACTCCTAGATCATCCAAAAGCGGACGAGTGAATGAAATCGCCGCTTTTGGTGTATTACAGGGTGCGGGGGCATACCAAACGATAAGCGATGGAGCCGGCCGGTAAAAAATTCTTATCATCGAAGATGAGCCTTCTCGCGCGAATGTGCTCAAGGACGAGTTCGCTCAAAAAGGATTTTTTGTTGATACCGCGGAGAACGGCGAGGAGGGGCTGAAGCGTGCTCTTGCCGACCATCACGATTTCATCCTGCTCGACGGGATTGTCCACACAATTGAAAAAGTGTTGGGGATGACGTGATTATTATCACACAACAATGAATGATGACGATTGATATATTAAGCAGTGCGCTCGATTTTGCGGGAGCTGCGATGAAAGTGAAAGAACAACTCCTGAAGAAGTCCCGTTAACTATCTTTGGTTGGCTAAAGGGTCTGAGAGAGCGCTGTCGTGCCCGTTTTTTCGTTCATACTGGAGATAGGGAGTGAAACGGAGAAGGTGGTGCCATTGTTCTCGTCGGAGGCGAACCAAATTTTCCCGCCGAGCCCGTCGACGATCACTTTCTTGATCATGTAAAGCCCGAGGCCGGTGCCGTCGGGATTCGCGGAAATCGCATTATCTGCCCTGAACAATTTTTCGAAGACCCTCGCTTGGTCTTTGGCCGGGATGCCGATGCCGTTGTCCTTTACGCTTAAAAAGAAGAAATCGTTTTCCACCCTTGCCGTTATCTCGATCGTGGTATTTTCGGGTGGGCTGTATTTGAAGGCGTTCGAAAGGAGGTTGTCAATGACGATCTGTATGATGTTCGGGTCGGCTTTGAACGATTTTATCGACGGATCGTAATCGGCCTTCATGATTATAGTCCGTTTGAATTGGCTCGAGAGTTCCTTTGCGGTCTCATCGACAATAGCCTTAAGGTCGATCTCCTTCGGGGATATCGCGAAGGTGCCCATCTCGATGCGCGAGATATTGAGCAGAGAATTGATGATTGCTATCATCCGCTTGTTGGCGGCGTAGATCTCCTTGAGATAGTCGGCTTGTTTTTCGTTTATCGGCCCAAGTTCCCCAGACTGGAGCATTTCGGTGTACCAGCCGATGATGCTCGGAGGCGTGCGGAGCTGATGGGAAGCGAGGGATAAGAACTCGTTCTTGGCGCGTTCAACCTCCCGTTCCTTCGTGACATCACGCTCGATGCTCACGAAAAATTCGACATCGCTCTTCGCGTCGAGAACGGGGGAGATACTTATAATGGCGGTATACAGTTCACCGTTTTTACGTCTATTCTGTATTTCGCCTACAAAGACCTTCTTTTGCGCCTTTATGACATTCCACATGTTTTGATAATATGCGAGAGGCATGGGCGTCTTCCAAAGTGCGCCGCTCTTTTTACCGATCACCTCATCTGGTTTGTAGCCGGTGGCTTTCTCCACCGCTTTATTGACGTAGACCACTACCCCTTCCGGATCAGTGATGATGACGTTGTCGGAAATGTTATCGAGCGCCAGCTTGAAATCTTCCATGTTTTTCTCCATCTGTTTTCGCTCGGTGATATTTTGGAACACCGATATAAAAAAACCCTTTTGGGTGCTGTAGAGTGAGATAAAAAACCACTTTGAGAGTGGGGCGATATATTCCTCGAACCGTTCCGGCTTTCCCGTCGTGGCGACCCGACCGTGAGCTGGGATCCAGTCGGGATTGGATGTTCCGATGTCCGTCACCACCTCGGTGACTTTCTTTCCTATAACATCTTTTAGTCCAGTCAGCTTTTCAAAATTTTTATTGACTTGTAGATAAATATAATCGATTGCTTCGCCGCGTTCGTCGTAGATCACCTGGCCGTAAGCCAGCCCGTCGAGCATATTATCGAAGAGCGATTCATAAAAATCCGGAGGGGTTTTGGATGGTGTTATGCTATCCATTGGCTGGATCTAAACCGCCGGCTTCCTGAAACAGTTTTGAACCTTTTCGACGATCTCATAGAGCTTCCAGTCGCTTTTTATGAGATAGTAGGACGGTTCGTCCTTGACCACTTCACCCATTATCTTTTCATTCGGCGATACGTTGGTCAGTATCACGATCGGAACATTCTTCCCCCAGCTTGATCCCGCCCGGATCGCGGCAAGTACATCCATGCCGTTCATTTTTGGCATAATGATGTCGAGCAGGATGATGTCGGGCTTTTCTTTATTGGCAAGGTCGAGGGCTGCTTCGCCGTCTTTAGCTCCGACAACGACGCATCCCTCTCGCTTGAACTTATCGGTCAATGCACTGAGCATTGCCGGTTCGTCTTCCGCAATGAGCATTTTTTTGTCGGATAAAATCTGATCCATGTGAATAGTATACCACAAAGAACCTCAATCTTGCCCCCTCTTCATTTTTATTGCACCTTGAATTTGCACTCTCATTGCACAGATCACTCTTTCTGAAATATCTGGCGCGGATTTTTGAATTTGAGGCGCTTTCTTGGTCGATCGTTCAGCAGCTTCACCGCGTGAGCAAGCTCGTTG
>Ga0182030_10006681_pt1 | contig 24251 bp, 22 predicted proteins | sample 812S3MmetaG_FD_121299 | JGI IMG/M metagenome (GOLD analysis project Ga0182030, IMG submission 121299) | Permafrost microbial communities from Stordalen Mire, Sweden - 812S3M metaG (Illumina Assembly) | ecosystem: Environmental > Terrestrial > Soil > Wetlands > Permafrost | place: Sweden...
CGTTGATGGGCTCGCTCGGCGATGGCGTGCGCGTGCAAACCTTGGTGGGTGCGCTCTGTGCCATGGTCGCGGCCTACGTCGCCGTGCGTTTCTTGACCAAGTGGTTTGCTACCAAGACGCTTCGACCGTTCGGCATTTACTGCTTAGTTGCGGGGCTGCTCTGCGTGGTTCGATTCGCCTAATCGTGCAATACGTGTCGGCCCTCAATCGCTCGGCCGAGCGTCAGGTCGTCAGCGAACTCCAGGTCACCACCCACGGGCAATCCGCTCGCTGGCTGGGAGACCACGAGACCGGGCATTTGCAACAGCCGACTTAAGTACATCGCCGTCGCGTCGCCTTCAACGTTTGAGTTAAAGCAAAGAATTACTTCCTTTACCGGACCGCTGAGGCGTTGAACTAATTCCTGGATTCGAAGGCGGTCTGGCGTCACACCCTCCAAGGGACTGAGCACGCCGTGCAGCACGTGATACGTCCCATGAAAGGCACCCGATCGCTCTACGGCCACCACATCCGGTGGATTCTCTACTACGCAGATCGTCGTCTGATCGCGACGACTATCGGCACAGATGAGACAGAGCCCGCCGGTTTCAGCGATATTACAGCAACGCTCGCAAAAAGAGAGTTTCACTTTCATCTCGTCCAGCGCTTGAGCCAAACGGGCCACGTCCTCACTGGGTTGGCGCATCAACCAGAACGCGATTCGTTGGGCCGACTTTGGCCCGACGCCCGGAAAGCGGCCCAGTTCGTCGACAACCGACTGCAGCGGCGGCGGGTAGTTCACTAAATTTCCTCGGCGCCGGGAAACATTTCACTGATCAGATGTCCCGCCATTGAATCGACCACGACCGTTGACTCCTCGTTGGCGTCATCATCAACACCACTCAGATCCGACTCGGGCTGCGGGTCTGGCCGCGTGGCGGCGACGGGGCGCGGCGGCGACGCGTCGATGACCCATTCAATCTGGATCGGGACTTTGAATTCATGATCCATGGCGCTCTTAAGACCTGGGGCGATGTATTCGGTATTTTGGCGCATCTCTTCGTTCGGCAGTGAAACCGTCAATCGATGTCCGTCGAGCGACCGCACGTGGGCGTTCTTCAACAACAACTGGGCCGAGCGCGGTGTGCGTGGCACCACGCGGTTTTCGAATCTCTCGGTGACGTCCTCGAGGCTGAGCGGCGCGTCGCTGCTCACCGGCGGCGTCGGCGTGCCAGACGGGGCCGCCACCGACGCAGGTGTCTCGGGTGCAGCATTGACGTCAGACCTTTCGCTTGGTGCGGTCGTGCCGATTGGTCGCAGTGGCGTCGCGGGCACCGGTGGCGTGCTCGCGACCGGACGGGCACCTTCTCGTTCTAGCTTGGTGAGTCGTTCGTCAAGGGACTGCACGGAACTGTCCAGTTCCGGACGAATGAGGCGCACCAACGCCACTTCGAGCGTGACCACTTTTTCCGGGGCACTCTTCATCTCTCGCATGGCCAACCCAAAGGTCTCGAGAATCCTCACGGTGCGCGCAAGTCCCAACTGCGCTCCCCACGCGCTCAGTCGTTCGCGGTCACTGTCAACGGCGTCAGCCACTTCCGGCGCCACCTGGAGCAGGAAGACTTGGCGAACCTCCGCGGCGAAACTCTCGGCGAGTTGCTCCGGGTCCCATCCCTCTTTCGTGAGTACGGCGAGTGACCGCAGCGCGGCGACCGCGTCGAGATTGACCAGCGAATGAAACAGTCCGTCGAACTCCGGCTGGGTCTCACTCAGCGAGCCGGTCGCAATGAGCTGATCAAGCGCACTGAGTGCATCCCGGGCGGAACCACGACCGAGGCGGACCGCCGCGTCAATCAGCTCGTCGTCGGCGGCGAGACCGGCAGCACCCTTCACGTCGTGCAAGAGCGAACTCAACGTCTCGCCACCAATGAGCCGAAACTCAAGGTGTTGCGTGCGCGAGCGAATGGTGGGCATGACCTTGTGCGGTTCCGTCGTCGCCAAGACGAACACCACGTGTTGTGGGGGCTCTTCGAGTGTCTTTAACAGTGCGGCTGACGCTGCTTTTGAGAGTTGGTGGACTTCGTCAAAGATGTACACCTTCCAGCTACCCGGCGTACCGTGCCAGGCGCCCGCGATGATCTCGCGGATGTCGTCGACCCCATTGTTCGAGGCTGCGTCAAGTTCCACGACGTCAAGTGAGGACCCCTTGGTGATCGCGACGCAGCTGTCACACTCGTCGCACGCATCACCATCGCGCGGGTGTTCGCAGTTGAGCGCCTTGGCGAGGATGCGAGCCGTCGTGGTCTTGCCCGTCCCTCGCGGTCCCGAGAAGAGATAGGCGTGCACCACGCGGTCGTTCTTGACGGCGCCCTGCAGGGCGCGAACCACGTGGTCTTGGCCACGAAGTTCCGCGAATCGACCGGGTCTAAAGCGCCGATAGAGCGCCGTCACACCGTCAATCGAGGTGGGTACGGAAGTCGTTTCAGCCATGCACGCATGCTAACGGTGCGCTGTAAGGTGCCGAGGTCCAAAGCGGTGGTCAGGCGATCCGTGGCACCCAACACAATTCGCTGAGAGCTGCTGGCTTCCACCCCTGACTCGGTTCACGAACGGTCGTCGCACGGGACCCGACCACCGCTGTGGACCTCGGCGTAGAAAGGCTACCGCGAGGTCACGGCGTGAGGCTCGGGTAGCCTTGCAAGCCGGTATTCATTTCAACTTTTGAAAGTCAATACTTGGAGGAGTGCGAGAGCGGCCGAATCGGCACGATTGGAAATCGTGTGAGGGGAAACCTTCCGTGGGTTCAAATCCCACCTCCTCCGCCAAGAGGTCTTCACGAAACTAGATCGCGTCTGTTGACGTCAGTTACGAGAGTCCCGTCCCAATGTCGCCTAGTAGGTTTATTTCTACTCGTGCACTCCAGCCGAGGTCACGTCGAAGTCGCCACGTTCGACCTACTGTCGCAGGCCACGATTGCTTGTGCCGTGGTGCATTCGGAAAGTCAGACTTGATTCGAGCGTTCCTCGAAGCTCAGATGAACCACAGGAATTCCTTAGCGTGGAATTAGTCGGTTGCTACCAGCGACTTAAGGGACCCGGCACAGAATCGGGTATGAACAGAAAGTACCTCGCATCCTGGATATTCACCATGCTGATCTCGCTGGGCACGTTTGCCGGTGTCCTCACCGCCATGGGTACGCTCGACGTGCCGACGGCGAGCACGGTGGCCGCCACCGCCCAATCGACGCTCGCACCTGTCACATCAGTCGCGTCTCCTTCGTCGCCTGCGTCATCCTCTTCGCTCGCGTCGAATTCTTCGGTTTCGCTCGCTTCTCCACCGGCCGGGGGCGGTGACGACTCGTCGTTCGCGACGGGCACCTCCTCGTCTCGCTCGTCCTTCGTCTCCGGTCCGGACAACTGACCATGCCCACCTCGACGAAGCAACCGAATCGACCGTTGTTCCCTGGACGCGCGACGGCGCTGCCCCGGGGGTCGCATCGCGGTTCAGGACCAGCGCCGATGCCGCGCATCGCCGACTGGTTCGCCTGGTTGGGCGGCCTCGGCCTCGGGGCCAGCGCCGCGTTCGCGCTCTCGCAAGATTCCTTGCACTCGGTGACGTCGATGGCGGGCTTTCTCGACGCCCTCGGACGACTGAGCGGCATGGTGGGCACCTACTTACTGCTCGTGATGCTGTTGTTAATGGCTCGCATCCCATGGCTCGAGCGCACAATCGGCCAGGACCGGCTCACTCGTTGGCACCGACGCATCGGTGCGTGGCCGGTCATGCTCATCACGTTGCACGTGGTAACACTGCTCTTCGGCTACGCCGCCGCGGCGAAGACGAACGTCGTGAACCAGGCTGTCACGTTCATTCAGCACTACCCCGACATGCTGATGGCCTTTGTCGGCTTCGGGTTGATGCTCCTCGCGACAGCATTCTCCATTCCTCAGATTCGACGCCGGCTGCGCTACGAGACGTGGTGGACCATCCACCTCGCGTTCTACTTCGCGGTCGCGCTCAGTTTCGCCCACCAGGTCCGTACCGGCATCATCTTCTTGGGCCACCCGATGACCGTCGCGGTGTGGACGAGGATCTTCGTCGCTGTGGCGAGCGTGTTGGTGCTCTCACGCATCGTGCGCCCGATCATGGCAAACCTGCGCTTCCGCTTGCGCGTGGCCTCGGTCGAAGAGGTCTCGCCCGGCGTGTTTGCCATCGTGATGCACGGCCACCACCTGGAGCGCCTCAGTGTCTCGGGCGGTCAGTTCTTCCAATGGCGCTTTCTCGCCCCGGGATTGCTCATCCACAGTCACCCCTACTCGCTCTCGGCCCTCCCGAACCCGCCGTATCTGCGCATGACGGTGAAGGCCTTGGGTGACCAGTCCTCCGCCCTCGCGTATTTACGTCCCGGCACGCGTGTCTTCGTTGAGGGTCCTTACGGCGTCTTCACGCGCCACCAGATATCGGCACCCGCCGTCACGCTCATCGGCGCCGGCGTGGGAGTGACACCCTTGCGGGCCCTGCTCGAGGATCTACCGGACGACATAGCGGTGACGGTGCTACTGCGTGCGTCGACCCCCGAGGACCTGGTGCACGCCGACGAAGTGTGCGCGCTCGTCGAGCAGCGCCAGGGAACCTTTCACTCCATCCTTGGTCCACGCCAACGAGCACGACTCGACCGCGACACCTTGAACGAACTGGCCCCTCGTGTTCGCGACAGTGACGTCTACATCTGTGGTCCCGCGAGTTTCACCGATGACGTCGCCAGAGCCGCCGCCAGTTTGGGCGTACCCACCACTCGCATCCACCAAGAGGAGTTCTCATTCTGATGACTACACGTCGCACACCCATGGTCGTCCTCGGCGCCGTCATTGGCCTCGTCGCAATCGGTAGCTTCCACGCAAGCCCGGCGGCTCTCGCCGTAACGACGACCGCCCCCGCCCCGACATCGCGCAGCGCACCCACGCCCACCACTCACTCGACGACGCGATCAGCGCCAACCACTTCCAGCACGTCTGCTGCGCCGTCGACCGTGCGTAGCCAGACCGGCTCGACCGTCAATTACAACTACGGCACGCTCGCAGTCTCGGTCACCGTCCAGGGCAAGACCATCACCAACATATCGGTGCCGTCACTCAACGACGGTGGCAATTCGTACTCCCAGAGTCTCGACTCGATGTCGATCCCCATCCTCACGAAGGAAGCCATGGCCGCCCAGAGCGCCCATATTCAGAGCGTCTCGGGTGCGAGCTACACCAGCGCCGGCTTCATCCAGTCCCTACAAAGTGCGTTGACGGCGTTGGGAATTTGATATGACCTCCTCGATCCTCGACCCGGCCACCTGGACGATGCGTCGCGAAGAGGAGGTCATGGGCACCGTCGTCGTGCTCGACCTCTACGCCGACGCCACGGTGAGCACCGACGAACTGTCGCCCTCGCTGCACGCGGCGATCCACGAACTGCACGAAGCCGACCGGATCTTTTCCACCTACGACCCGGCGAGCGCGCTGAGTCGGATCCGCGCGGGAACCCTAGACCCGGCGCACGCGCCGCGTGTCATCAGCGACGTACTCGAACTCTGCCGTGACGCACGAGAGCTGAGTGACGGGTGGTTCAATCCCTGGGGACTGGCCGGAGGCGTCGATCCGACGGGCTACGTGAAGGGCTGGGCCGCCCAGCGAGCGTTGGAGCAGCTGCGCGCAGGACCGGTGCGCGCGGCGATGGTCAACGCGGCTGGCGACCTCGTCTGCTTCGGCGTTCCGCACCCCGGCGAACTCTTTCGCGCGGGTATCGTCGATCCCTTTCGAACCGACTCGTTAGTGGCGTTGGTGGACCTGCGCGCGGCCCTCGCGACGTCGGGCGCCTACGAGCGCGGCGCACATCTCATTGATCCCTTCACCGGTCGAGCTCAGGCCCGGCTCGCCTCGGCGAGCGTGAGTGGACCGGACCTCGGAATGTGTGACGCGTTGGCCACGGCGCTGTGCGTAGCCGGCGAGGAGATGCTTGCCACCATTGACTCGCTCGCTGGCTACGAAGCTTTCGTCGTAGGACTCGACGGGACTCGTCGGTGGACGACTGGTTTCGCTCTGGCCGGGGTAACCGACTACGACCCCACGGCCGGCGGGTAAAAGAGTGTGGTCAGGGTGCTCAAGATCGTGTGGGGTGCTCAGATTCACCAGTTCAAGCAAGTCGCCGCATCAGGGTGATTGGAGTTTCGTAAACACCCCGCCAACTGTGGTCAACCCCATTCGCTGGACCACCCTAATGAATCTTGAGTCTGAGTGTGGGGTAAATGCAAGATTTCAAACTCGTTGGGCATCAGGTAATTCAACGAGTTGTGTCGACGCTCACCGGTCCAGAAGTTCTCGATATGGTCGGCTGTGGCAACCGAGAGTTCGACGATGGTGATTCCTCGTTGGCGAATGAGCAGTTCGATCTTCACCAATCCCAAGAGCACTCCATCGGCGCGTTGTCGTGACATTCACCGACGGTGCCCTTTGGTCCGAGTGGTCCATGACAGCGTCTGTTCTCGATGGGGCCCCACGGAGAACTGACTGTCGTCGAGGGATCTGAATCAACTCCGAGATCGACAGTGCTGAAATCAGCACGTGACCTTTTAACTCGACGTATTTCCGCCACCACAACTAAACGACTAGAAATGTTTCGTGCTTTTCGCCACCTCTGGACTGACCCTAACAATTGGCGTCATTGCTCCCCTTTTTACAGTCCTCCAGTGCGTCGCGCAGGCGATGCGCATAAATCGAACTGGAGCCGCAGGCGTCTCTATGAGTACATGGATACTCTCGGCCTTCGTAGCAGAGGTTTGGATCGCGTACGGAATTTCGTTCCACGTCCCCGCTGAGATCTACGCCAACATCGCTTTCCTGATAGTGGCGGGCTACGTTGTGTTGGTCGCCGCACGCAGTCAGAATGTTTTGCGAAACGCGAGCATCGGTTGCTTGGGCGCCACCGCCCTAGCGGTGCTTATTTCCCTCACCGGAATGTCGCACCATTGGCGATGGATTCTCGCCACGATCGCGGTCGGCGGTGCCGTCGTGATCTATCTCCCTCAGATGATTCTGACGCTTCGATCGAGGGATTTGGTGGGTGTGTCGATCGTCAGTTGGGTGCTCGCCTTTGTAACCAGTCTGGCGTGGACGCTTTACGGAGTCTTGATTCATCAGCCTCCGGTCGCACTGCCAGCTGTCGTGATGATACCGACGACCCTCGTCATCCTGGTCCAGGTCACGCGCCATCGTCTGCGAGGACGGGCAATCACTGGATCTCTCGCACCCGTTCTCGAATAGATATCGACGACGCGAGAATGATTGGCGGAACAATTACGGTCGACGACGCGAGAAGAAATCTTGAAGTAGCAGAGCCGACTCACTCGCCAAGACGTCGTAGGTGAGGTCGCACTCGTGCAAAAGCCGCGGATCACTCAGAAGGTTGTAGCGCGATCCCACGGCTCCGGCCTTTTCGTCCAATGCGCCAATAACCACCCGCGAGACGCGCGCATTTAGGAGAGCTCCCGCACACATTGCGCAGGGTTCCAGAGTGACGTAGGCCGTGACGCCGTCCATACGCCAACCATCACGCGCGCTGGCCGCACGACGCAACGCAACCACCTCGGCGTGAGCGGTGGGATCTTGATTAACTTCGCGTCGATTCTCGCCGATCGCAATGACCACGCCCTCGTGGACTAACACACATCCGACGGGCACGTCCTCGTGCGCGCCGGCATCGTTGGCGGCTTCCAGCGCAACACGCATGAACGCTTCATCGCTCGCTACATCAACCACGTGATTACTCCCTCGGGCAAAACTTGACTGTCTAACACTCTCACAACTCGTCAAAGGGACGGCCCCGAGAACGAGCTCAGACCCCGTTGTAGGCTGGTCGACGGAGGGGTGCGAGAGCGGCCGAATCGGGCAGTCTCGAAAACTGCTGTGTCTCCGGGCACCGTGGGTTCAAATCCCACCTCCTCCGCCGCACAGAAACGGGTGACTTCGGTCACCCGTTTCTGCTCTCGGTAACAGTTGCGTCCCACAGAACTAATCTGGTCATATCTGACACGTGTCAGCGCAACAGGGGAGTCGTAATGGTTTCGTCAATCCAGTCTGAAGTCGGTACCGAGCGCAAGGTGATTACGGAACTACCTGGACCCAAGTCGCGGGCCCTGCACGAACGTCGCAAGGCTGCCGTCAGCGCGGGACTCACCAACGGTTTTCCCATTTACATCGAGCGGGCCGAAGGCGCCATCCTCGTCGACGCGGACGGCAACCAGATTCTCGACCTTGGCTCGGGCATCGCCGTGACCACAATTGGCCACGCCGTGCCAGAACTCATCGACGCGGTGAGCGCTCAAGTGGCCGCCTTCACCCACACCTGCTTCATGGTCACGCCCTATGAGAGTTACATCGAAGTCTGCGAAGAGCTCGCCGCCCTCACCCCGGGCACGCACGCCAAGACGTCGGCCCTCTTCAATTCCGGATCGGAAGCGGTGGAGAATGCGGTCAAGGTGGCGCGTCTCGCGACGGGTCGCCAAGCCATCGTCGTCTTTGACCACGCCTATCACGGACGCACCAACTTGACGATGGCCCTCACCGCCAAGAACATGCCCTACAAGGACCGCTTCGGCCCATTCGCTCCCGAGATTTACCGCGTGCCCATGAGCTATCCGTTCATCGACGGACTCACCGGCGCCGAAGCCGCGGCCATTGCGATCAAGGAGATCGAAACCCAGGTGGGCGCGCACAACGTCGCGGCCCTTCTCATAGAGCCCATTCAAGGCGAAGGCGGATTCATCGTGCCGGCCGACGGATTCTTGCCGGCGCTGTCCGAGTGGACCACCAAGAACGGTGTGGTCTTCATCGCCGATGAGATTCAGAGCGGTTTCTGTCGCACCGGTGACTGGTTTGCCGTTGACCACGAGGGCGTAATACCCGACATGGTCACGACCGCCAAGGGCCTCGCTGGCGGGATGCCGCTCGCGGGCCTCACTGGACGTGCCGAACTCATGAACGCCGTGCATGAAGGTGGCCTCGGCGGCACGTACGGCGGCAATCCCGTCGCGGCGGCGGCGGCGTTAGCGACCATCAAAACGCTGCGCGATCGCAATCTCGTCGCGCGCGCCCGTGAAATTGGCGAAACACTCCTGGCGTTCCTTCGCTCGTTACAGCAAGACGTGGCCATTATCGGTGACGTTCGGGGCCGGGGTGCGATGATCGCGTTTGAGCTCACCCAACCTGGCACCAAGACGCCGAACGCGGTGGCCGCGAAAGCGATCGTCAACTACTGCAACCAGCACGGCGTCATCGTGCTCGCCTGCGGCACGTTCGGCAACGTGATTCGCTTATTGCCACCTCTGGTGATCACCGACGATCAATTGGCCGACGGGCTCGATGTCCTGGGCTCGGCCGTGCGCGGCGCGAGCTGATCTCACTATTCGCGTACAACCTGCGACACCGTTGAGCGAAGTCTTCCCTGACATCTCGAGACGCCATTCGTACTATCGACAAAGCGGCACGTGCCGAGAGAAGACCGGGAACGCCATGAGCCGAGCAACAGCCACCGCGCGCAGGTCGTGGCGGGGCGCGCTGGTCGTGGGCGTGACTGCCGTCGTGCTGGCGGGGTGCGGTAGCGCAAAAGTCGTGGTGGGTCCTCACCTGACCGGCACGCCGTCGCTCAGCATCGACGTGGCGCTGCAGAGCGTGGCGTGCACGACGTCAGGCACCTGCGTCGCCGCCGGAGCGAACGGATCCCCGGTGGCACCTTCGGCCGTCGTGCAGGTGAGTCGCGCCAACGGCGACTGGAGCGCCCCCAGCGTTCCCAGCACGCTCGTTAATTCCATCTCGTCGGCTGCCTGTTGGAGCAGCGCATGCCTCGTGGGCGGTACGCAACTTTCCGGTGACACCTTGTGGCTCGTCAGCCCCCGCACGATGACCGTGACCACGTCGCCAACACCCCACGCGGGTAAGGGCGTGAGCGCGCTCAGTTGCTTCGCTGCTTCAACGTGCGCCGTGGTTGACACCACCGGCATCACCGGCGACGCACGACTCTCCTTTACGAGCGACGCGGGCACCACGTGGACAACGCCGGAATCAATGTCGTGGACCACCGGTGTGTCCGTGACGGCGCTGTCGTGCACTGACACAATGAACTGCCTCGTCGCCGCGACCAACTCGAGTCGCCAGGCGCTACTAGAGGTCACCCACGACGGCGGGATGACCTGGGCCGTGCGCACGGTGCCCAGCACCTGGATATCCGTTAACTCCTTGACCTGCGTAGCGTTGCGCTGCGTCGGACTCGTTACGACCGCCGCGCAGTCCCTGGTGGAGCGTACGAGCACCTTCGCCCGAGTGTGGAAGGGCGTAGCGCTCAGCGAACAGGCGAACGATGTGGCCTGCGCCCGGCTCTCGCGGTGCACGGTGGTTGGTCAAACAGCGAACCAGGCGCCGTGGCTCGCGACGCTGCAGGGCAACCACGTGACCAGCGTCGCGCTCAAATACGTGCCGTCGCCGCTGCTCGGCGTGGCCTGCGGCGTCAAGGTGTGCTCGGCGATCGCCGCGAGCACCGTTGTGTCGCTTCGGCCCTAACCCTTCATCGCCGCGGCCATCAGCCCCGGCAGTTTGGACCAGGAAGGATCGACTTGAAAGGCGAGAAGTTTGCGCATCACGACGCCCGCGTTGGCGTTGGTGGCGAACCAGGCCGGTGCGGGCCGAGCAACGAACGGCCCACGCACCACTGACTTTTGGGGATGGGCGAAGAGGTAACCGTTACCCACGAACCCGCTGCCCGACTGAATGTCGGTGATCGTGTGACCGGGATACGCGCCCCACACCGTAGTGCCGAAGACAAAACTCATGGCGTGCCAAATGTTGACCCCAATGGAGCCGTAGCGCAGATCGGAAATGGCCTGTTCTATCGCTGGGCCCGTCACGGAATCCTTCATCGTGCGCGGGTCGGCCAGCAAGGTCACCGACAGCGTTCCCCAGACAACGTCGTTGCAAAACGTCACCGCTTTGGCCACGAAATCAGCCGGCGAGCCGGCCGGTAACGCCGTTTCGCTGGTCAGCGCGCAGAAGGCCTCAACGTTAAAGCAGATGTCATCAACGTTGCTCGGGTCCACGTTGCGCACGATGGTCCACGGCATTCTTTTGTCGTCACCGTCACCAATCTGATGGGCGTCGGGATGCACGTTAAGGAACTCCGAGCGACGTTCGTGGGCGCCAGGGTAGTAGGCGTACCGTGAAGGAATTGCGGCAAAGACGTTCTCTAACGCCGCGAAGAACTCTTCGCGCTGTGGCCACTGTTCGTGCGTGATGATTACTCGCGGACTGAGACAGTTGAATCCAGCATTATTGGCGAGCATGGTCGCGACGTGCTTGGCCTGATACTCAATCTCTTTGCTCGACCACGTGCCGGGCACGATCACTACCGGCGAGACGTTGCCCAATTCACAGGACACGGGCTTGGTCACGTCGGGATCATTCTCAGCCTTGCGACGGGTCCCTTCGGGACCAACGCCAAACACGATCGCGTCATGCGTCTTGTCCGAGCCCGTCACGTGGATGTCATCAATCCCCACGTGATGCGTCAAATATCCACCGACCTGTGCGCCGCCACTAACGATGCGCAGGAAGCCGGCGTCGATCAGCGCCCGCAGCGCACACTGCCAGAACGGCACGAGGTAGTCATTGACGGGATTGGCCTTTAAGACCACGACCTTGCCCTCAACAAATAGCTTCGTCAGCACGTCGCGCGGTCCGAGCGAGCCGACGTTGCCCGCGCCTAACACGAGCGACACGCCGAGGTGCTCATGAGGGTTGCGATACGTTTGCGCTTGCGTGGCCAGCACGTCAGACTCCGTGACGCCGGGTTCCATCCACACTTCACCGGACACGCCGCTGAAGAGGATCTTGTCAAATAAGGTCGCGGGCACGACTTGGACGGCGATGCGGTCACCGGGCTTGTGGCGAGCGGGACCCGGGTACTGCGGACGACCCTTGGACGCGAGATCGAGCATCGACTGGCGAAACGCCTGCGCCATCCGAATGAAAGTGCCCACACCACTGAAGAGTTCTTCGCCACCTTCTGGACTGCGAGGGTCGTAACCTTTCGCGACGCATCCCGCAGCGGTCCATTCCTCGGCGACTTCGTACGTGTCGCGAACGATTTGGGCGAGCAGATCAGCGCGTTCACTCGGCGACGTGCTGGCCCAGTCATCCGCGTGACCGGTGACGTCAGCGATCGCTTGATCCAGCGTTGATTCCAGCACGGCGACGTGGTCTTGGGTACCTGAGGTGGGAGCGACAGCTCCTCGTGATTGGCTCATCGGTGCTCCTTAACGTATTTCTATGGCAGGCTAGTGCGGTGAGTATCGCACCGCCCCGTACCGTTCCGCCGGGCTGGTACCCAGATCCGAGTGGCGCGCGCCAATGGCGGGTGTGGACCGGGACGGACTGGTCCGAGTTGACGCGGCCCTACGGTGAGCCAGTCGTCACGACGCCGATAGTCGAGTCATTGCCGCTCATCAACGCGCTGCACCGACTCGTGCGTTACGGCATCGTCACGTTCTTCGCCGGTCTTGGTCTCGCGGTGAACGTGCTCGCCCACTGGCGAGGCACCGCCAAACCGGCACCGTTCTGGTTCGCCAGTACCGGACTCGACGTTGGCATTGGACTACTCGTCATCGGCTCACTTTGTTTCAGCCTGGCCGCGCGACAACTCGAGGGCCACTGGACCCTCGAGTCGTGTATTCCCGGCGTCAACGTGCTCGTCGTGAGCTTTCACGTGACCCAACGTCTGGGCGGTCGCTCGCCCATTTGGCGAGTGGTCACCGAGACGATTTTGATCGCCCTCTTCATCGGTCAAAGTCATGCGGAACTGTGGCTCGGCGTGGCCCCCGCGCTCGTGACGCTTGACCACATGCGTTGGACTTCCGCTCTTCTGGACCGACTCTCCGGCTCACCCGTGAGCGTGTCGCGCGCCCTTTCGTAGGATGACAACACAGTCGCCAACGATTGCGCTCGGAGGAGATTGCCACATGGCGAACGAGTTGTGGGGACCGCTGGCCGGTCTCATCGGGACCTGGGAGTCAGGATATGACGGACTCGACGTCTCCTTCCACAATGACAGCGGGAAGATAGGCGAGACCCCATTCCGCGAGCGAACCTCCTTTGTCCCTTTTGGACCGGTCGAGAATGGCGAACGAACGCTGTTCGGGCTTGATTACCGCACCAGCGCCTGGCGAGAGGGTGACGACGATCCCTTTCACACCGAGGTGGGCTACTGGATGTGGGACGCCACGAACCAGCAGGTGATGCGCTGCTTCACCTCCCCGATCGCCGTCACGGTGATCGCCGGAGGGACCGTCCCACCGGGCGCGACGTCTTTTCGATTAGAGGCGGTGCTCGGTTCAAACACCTACGGCATCCTGTCGAGTCAGTACCTCGACGACGTGGCCCGTGCCACCAGATTTGAAGTGACGGTCACGCTCGACGCAGGCACCTTCTCCTACGACGAAACGATCGTCGTCGAGCACCGAAAGAGTCAGGCGGTCATCATGCACACTGACCGCAACACGCTGACGCGCGTCGGGTAGGGGCCATGTACGAGTGGTCCGAAGAGCAGTTGGCCATCGCCGCGGTGGTTCGTCGCTTCGTCGACGAAGAGATCCGCCCGCATCTCGATGACCTCGAGCACAATGGCGTGGCCCCGTTTGACATCATGCGCAAGATGTACGAGACGTTCGGTCTTAGGGAGATGGCTCAGGAGAACTTCAAGCGACAGCTCGAACGAAAGGTTTCGGGTGAAGAGCCTGCTCGAACGTCGCGCGGCGGCGATCCTTCCGCGCAACTCATCTCGACGATCGAACTGTGCCGCGTCAGTCCCGGTTTTGTCACGTCCCTGGGGGTGTCTACGGGTCTCGCGGCGGGCACGATCAACAAGTTGGGCACGCCGGCACAGATGCAGCGTTGGGGCCTCGATTTGATGACGCTCGACAAGATCGGGGCGTGGGCCATCACCGAACCGGACTCGGGCTCGGACGCGTTAGGGGGCATGCGCACGCGCGCGACCCGTGACGGGGACGAATACGTGCTGAATGGTCAGAAGACCTGGATCACGAACGGGCCCTACGCGGACACGATTGTGCTCTACGCCAAACTCGACGACGGTAGTAACGACGAGGTGCGCAACCGCAAGGTCCTCACCTTCGTGCTTGACAAGGGAATGCCCGGGCTCGATCAAGCCCAACCCATGCGCAAGATGGGTCAGCACGCGTCACCCACGGGCGAGGTGTTCCTCAGCGACGTGCGCGTCGGTCGCGACCGACTACTCGGCGAGACCGAAGAACCACAGGGCGGAGGGCGTGAGAGCGCGAAGGACAACTTCGTCGCCGAGCGCGCCGGCGTCGCCGCCATGTCACTGGGCATTATCGAAGAGTGCGTGCGGCTGTGCATTGAGTACGCGAAGCACCGCACACTCTGGAACAAGCCCATAGCCGAGTTCCAACTAATTCAACTCAAACTCGCCAATATGGAGATCGCCCGCGTCAACGTGCGCAACATGATTTTCTCCCATATCGAGCGTTCCGCGAACGGCGCAGTGCCGACGCTGGCCGAAGCCTCCGCGATGAAGCTCTATTCGGCCCAGGCGGCGTGCCAGGTCGCCGACGAGGCCATTCAGATATTTGGCGGCAACGGCTATATCGCCGAGTACCGCGTGGAGCAGTTAAGTCGCGACGCTCGGGTGCTGCGCATCTACGCCGGCACCGACGAGATGCAGGTGGTCGCGATTGCGAAGGATCTGCTGCGCTCGTAGCGTCCTCGCTGTGACCTACGTGCCGCGACGCTTCGTGAGCCACCACAAGCCCGTCAATATGATGATCGGCACCGTGACGACCACCACGCGGGCTGCCGGCAACGCGGACCCGTTGTGCACGAACCGCACTGTCGTTGACGTATTGACGGCCCGAATCACACCTGAGGCAACGAGTGAGCGCACAATCCACTCTTGCACGCAGTTCGCTTAGGCGACTATCCCAATCCAACGAACGGAGCAATTGGTTACGGGGCTTTGGGACCGTTCTGTTGCAGCATCGTCTCCATGCGCTCAAGGATGTCCGAGATGGCCTTGTCTTGAGCGAGCAAGTGATTTTGAATTTCTTCGGACTCCTTCAACACCGCTTCGGCGTCCTTGTACGTATCTTCGGCCCGCTTGTCGGCGGCGGCGGCTTGAATGTTTTGGCCCACAATGATGATCGGCAACAGCACTAACTGCAAGAAGCTGCTCGACATCCACACGATGATGAAGTACGTGCCCTGCTTGATCGCCGACGGCAGCGCGAACAGCGCCAGGAAGGTGAAAATGTAGGCGCACCACATGGTGCCCACGACCAGCGTGATCTTCAGGCCGAATTTGGCGTTGAAGCGGACCAAGAAATTCGTACTATTGGTGCGCAGCAGGTCCCTCGTCTTGACCGGACCGTGGGCGCGAAGTTCCGCTGAGCGGGGATGACGTACGTATTCGTAGATAGATGACATGGACGAATTCTCACACGCTCGTTCATGAAACACGGGCATTCTTCGGCGCTACGAAGCCCGCTTACAAAACGGTCGTCGCAGTGCTGCTCGCCTAGACGAGGTCGGGTGAGGTCTCCATGCCGGCGCGCCACACGGAACGCGCAATGATCTTGGTGGTGTCGGCCCGATCACGATACTTAACCGCGATGTCACGAGCCTCTTCTAACAGGCCCTCAGAGAGCACCGTGGGGTTGAGTCCCAGTGCCGAGAACTTCTCGCGGCTGACGTTGAGTTCGTTCTCGACCGCTTCGCGGCGCGGGTTCGGCAGATTGGCGATCTTGGCGTCCATCAATTTGGCGATCAGTTCGGCCAGGTCGCGAAGTCGGTAGGTCTCGGTGACCTGGTTAAAAACCTTCACCTTGTCGCCGCGCTTGGGCGGGTTCTCGAGCGCGATTTGGACGCAGCGCACGGTGTCACGGATATGAATGAAGGCGCGAGTCTGGCCACCGGTGCCGTGCACCGTCAACGGGTGTCCAATGGCCGCCTGCATCAAGAATCGGTTGAGCACCGTCCCGTAGTCACCGTCGTAGTCGAAGCGGTTGATCAAGCGCTCATCCAACGACGTCTGGGGAGTTTGCGTGCCCCAGACAATTCCCTGGTGCAGATCGGTAATGCGCACCTGGTCGTTGACGGCGTAAAAGGAGAACAGCAACTGGTCCAAGGTCTTGGTCAGGTGATACACCGAACCGGGATTGGCGGGGTGCAAAATCTCGCGGTCAATGTCGCCGTCGGGGGTGGGCACCTTCACCGTGAGGTAGCCCTCGGGAATCGGCGCCGAACCGGACCAGCCGTAGCCGTAGACACCCATGGTGCCCAGGTGCACGAGCGCGATGTCCAGACCGCTCGACACAATCGCCACCAACACGTTGTGCGTCGCGCGGACGTTGTTGTCCACCGTGTATCGCTTGGCGATGGAGTTACGCATGGAATAGGGCGCGGCGCGCTGTTCTGCGAAGTGGACGATCGCGTCAGGGCTGAGTTCACGCAGCAGAGCTTCAAAGCGCTCGTACTCTTCGGCCAGGTCGAGATTGACGAAGCCAATCTCTTTACCGGTCAGCTCCTTCCACACGCGAAGACGCTCGCCCATGGGTCGGATTGGCGTGAGTGATTCCACTTCGAGCTCGATGTCGATCTCCCGACGGCTCAAATTGTCAACAATGGTCACGTCGTGACCAGCGTCAGAGAGATGAAGTGAGGTGGGCCAGCCACAAAATCCGTCGCCGCCAAGTACCAGTACCTTCATATCGCTCCTTCGTAAAGCGCATCGTTGCAGCTTCGTAACCTGAAAACCTTACCAGCCCAATTTTGACGGCCTGACCGAGCACAAGGTCCTTTGGGGCGTTATGAACGTTCTCTTTCGGTAACGCGGCGACCAAACTCACTCAGTGCGTCGCTATAAAGAACTCGGCGTGACTTGAGGGGATTTCGCCAATCGAGGATGCGCGTAGCGCAAGTGCAAGGCAATGGCGCCGCTCAGTAGCGCCGCGTAGAAACACCACAGTGAGGTGAATCCACTGGCGCACAGCAGGGCAAGTGCGATTACGGCCGCCACGTTCGCTACCCCGAACCAAAAGACCGTTCGGAAACCCGACACGAGCAGCGGTCCACAGGTGGCGACGATGTACAAACCAATGATCGCGACACCGTGGTGCAGACCAATCGAATAGGCCAAGTGGTACGTGGCGAGTTTCACGCTCGGATGACCCACCAGCATGGCCTCAAGCAACACCATCGACACCGCCGCACCCAACAACAAAAATGGCACCATTCGCCATCGACTCGGCCCTCTCGGTTCGACAAAGAAGAACATCAAGGGCACCAAGGTTGGCAGCACCACTAAGGCGAACAGAAGATAGATCCACATCGCGACGTGCCCGACCGATTGCGAGGCGTGCCCCTGCAACCACCACCACACGAACGTCTCGTCGATCTGATGCAGTCCCAGAACAATCGGCAATGCGGCGACCGCCATATATTCCGGTCGGCCCTTCACGTGCAGACAAGCGTCAATGCCAATCGCCACCACCACGCTGCCGCCCACGAGATCGCCCGTTGGAGAAAAGCACATTGTGGTCCTCCGGCTGATTTGACGAGTTCAATCGACATCGTTTGGTGTCGCTACGCACCAATTACGCACGCGCGGACATCGCTCAACCATAGGTCGGACTCAACTTGCGCGAGCGACCAACATCGCTTCGCCTACGCGGTGGCTACCAACACCACACGATAACTTCTGACCGGGAATATGGAACTTGCTGACACGCACCGCAGTTGCGTTCTCCCCACAAATGACTCGTCCAGCTGCTCCGTTCGAGAATCGAAAACACGGAACAGCTGGATGAGTAATTTAAGAAGGAACTACGTTACCGGCGAAAGTTCCCGTGCTGACGTGAACCATGTCTCGAGAACCCCTGGTTATTCGATCCCTGGTTGCCGCCATTGCCATGTGAGTCGTTACCGTGATTGCCAAACGGAACGTGCACCGGTTGACCCCAATGGTCCGAAATGCTGACACTGGACGCGTCAAGCGTCGTCGGCGTGGTACCAATCAAGCCCTGGGCACTGACGAAGTCGCCAGCCGCAACATCAGTAAGTCCCGCGGTTGCCCCGTCCTTGGTGAATGTCGTCGTGGTTGGATCCGTCACGATGCTGCTGGTGACGCCCTTGAACCCCTCGACGGTGATCGTGTCACCGGTAACCATCGTGACCTTGCCGCTGACGCGGACCAGCGAAATGTTGATGCTGGTCGCCGTCGTCGGTGCACTCGGCAGTGCCTTAATCTGCGCATCCTCGCCAGCTACCAACGCGGCGGGCAGAACCGTGGTCTTGCCCTCGGCAAAGGTCGTCGCTCCGTTGATCGCGAACGTCTCAGGCGTGCCGTTCTTACCAGTCACCGTGACCGACGTCAAGCTGGCCGCCGTAACGAGGCCACTCACGCAAATTGGACGGGGCGGCGCGATCTCGATGCTCAGCGCGGTCATCAGCGAGCTCGCCGACACCTGAATCGCAACATGACTACCCGTGACCAAATCCGTCTGCGGCACCGTGGTCTTGCCTTCGAGGAACGTGGTCGTTCCGGTAATGGCGAACGTCGACGGTGTTCCATTGTGGTCAGTAATCATGACGGAAGTCAGGCTTACTGTGCCGACAACACCGACCTCCCATATCGGACGGGGCGGCACAATTTCAATGACGCCCGCCGTGGTCGAACCGGTCGCGATGACCTGAATGCCGACAAATGATCCATTTACCAAGGCACTCGGCAGGACCGTGGTCATGCCTTCAGCGAACACGGTCGTGCCCGTGATGACGTAGGTAGTGGCGGTACCGCCGCGTGGCGTTACCGTTACTGACGTAGCGGTCACGCCGGACGCAACACCATCGAGAGAATTATTCCAATGTGACTGGCCGAAAGAATCGTGCTGACTCGAGAGGCGTGAACCGTGGTCTGAGGCTGCAGCAACGCTCACTGCGCTCGCCGCGAGGCCAATGCTCAAGGCTGCTGCCGCAGTGATGCGACCTACTGTCTTCGTCTTGATCTTGTTCATACCAAAATCCCTTCATTGCCTTCGCCCGAGATGATCCCGGACAGTTTCAAGTCTCCTGTCAAATATTGTGAAATGCCTGTGAAAGCAGAGTGCGGAGCGTCTGTATGGCGACAACTCTGAGAAAACTCTTGTAAACACCGGCTTTTCGCGTGTGGCGAGACGAATACCGCGACGGAATCCCGACACGTGGGTCGACTCGGGGCGACTGAATTGAATGTCCCAAAAAATGGGCTTTTTCGGCGCAGGCGAGGGTGCGGTCGCCTGCGAGAGGCTATTTGGTTGGCGGGACCGGCTTTGGCCCCAACGCCGTAATGGCATTCTGCTGGGCCAGCACGGCGGCGGTCACTGCCGCGTTAAACGTGGATAACGCCGCGCTCATGGCCGCGGTGTTTGATCCCGACAGGGCATTACCGTAGTTTTGCCAGGCAGCGGCGACGGCCTCGGCGAGCGCTGCACGAGCGGCAGCCTTGGCCTCGGGCGTCGTTGCCGCCGCGAGGGCCGACTTGTAGCGAGCTTCCGCGGCCGCGACCACGGTCTTTTGCGTCGAAGGAGACGCCTTCAGTGCGGCTTTGTAGTTGGTGGTCGCGTTCTGGATAGCGAGTTGGAAGGTGAGGTTGATGGCCTGAACTTCAGCCTTGTAGTTCTTCAATTGCAGTTCATATTGCGCCAGTGTGCGCTTGGGGGTACCCGTCGCTGACGCGACGCTCGCCGACGCGGCGAATAGCCCAATGCTTACCAACCCGACGGTAAGACTCCGAATGATCCTGCTTTTCATGAAAATTCCTCGACACTGCACTTCTCGGCCAATATGACCACTGCATCAAAACTATTGGCTCAGGGTGTGAGATTTCTGTGAATGGCCAGTGCGTCGCATGTTAACTGGAAGGTTCATTCCCTCTAGGTTCTCGCGGCCGGTACCCTTGAGAACGTGGCTCGAGCGCATAAGTCCCTTGTCTTTGTGGTCGATGACGAAGAGGGCGTGCGCGATCTGCTGTGCGACGCCCTCTCGATTGCTGGTTTCGAGACTATGGCCGCTAAAGACGGTGAATCGGCCCTGGTGGCGCTGAGAACAGCCAAGCCAGATTTGCTGATTCTCGACGTGAATATGCCGTTTCTCAACGGATTCGAGCTGCTGGCCCAGATTCGAGCCAAGGGGAACCTGACACCAGCCTTGATGCTGAGCGCGCGGGGCGACCGCAGCGACGTGACCCAGGGGCTCCGACTCGGCGCGGATGACTACGTCACCAAGCCCTTCGGACTCGAAGAGTTGTTGTTGCGCGTCAACGCGATTCTGCGCCGCACTCAATTTCTAGACGCCGACGCCGTCATCACGTGCGGACCGGTCACGTTAGACGTTAACCAGCACGAGGTATTTGTCCAAGACGCGCTGGTCGAGCTGTCACCCACCGAATTTCGTCTGCTGGAATACCTCATGGCCAATCAGAGTCGAGTGGTCACCAAATCCCAAATACTTGACGACGTCTGGGGGATCGATTTCGAATCAAACACGTCCATCGTCGATACCTATATCTCTTACCTGCGACGCAAATTACATCGCGACGGCTTTGAAGGAATTACCACTGTCCGCGGTGTCGGCTATCGAATCGTGGACTCTACGAGTCACCCGTGAGGCTGAGGACCAGGTTCACCCTGGTGTTGATTGTCGCCACCACATTGATTTCGCTCTTGATCGGCGGTTACGCCGTCATTGCCACGAAGAACTCACAGCTGTCAGTGCTCGACCACAATCTCAATCAAATCATTCTCAGCACCAAGGGTTCTAAGAGCGACGCCATCGGCGCGGCGCTGCTCGCGGTGCACCAGAACAACTTCAACGCGGTGGTCGACTTCGTCAACGCCGGCACCATCTCACAACTCTCACTCGCCACGTTCAACGTGGCCACATTGCCGCGCAAAGCGCTGCTCAACGCCTCGGTGCACTCAATTCAGTCCTCGACCGACGGCGGCGGCATTCGCTTCCGCACGGTGGCGTTGCCCGGTGGCGACTCCCTCTTCATTGCGATGTCATCGGCCGACGTGAAACGCTCGACGCACAACCTCATCCTGCGCCTGCTGCTCTTCACGGTCGTCGCCGACCTCTTGATGAGTGGCGCCGCGCAAGTCGTCATCCGACGTGACACCAAGAAGATTGAAGAACTCATTGGCCTCGCCAATGACATCGCCGACAAGAACGAGGACGTGACGCTGCCCGAAACCAGTGGACGCTCCGACGTCGATCAACTCTCCAGCGCACTTGGCAGGATGGTCGGCACCCTCAATGACGCCGTCGTTCTCGAACGCAACATCTCACAACGAATGCAGCAGTTCCTCGGCGACGCTTCGCACGAACTGCGAACACCGCTGACGGTCATTCGCGGTTACACCGAGTTACTACGAAGCGACCGCGTTCCCTCACCAGAGGTCCAGCTGCGCGCCCTTGACCGCATGGGCGAAGAGGTCCAGCGCATGGAGCGATTGATAAGCGATCTGTTACTACTCACCGAACTGGGAGAGCAACGCGCCGCGCACGACGAGCGAATCGATGTGAGCGCGATTCTGCACGTGCAGCTCACGGACTTTCGAACGCTCGAACCGCATCGCGCGATTCACTCTCAAATTGACAAAGACGTGACGCTCGTGGGCTCAAAGAGTCGGGTCGAACGGCTGCTGCAAAACCTCTTCTCGAACATCCGTCGCCACACGCCCGCGAACGCGCCCGTGCGCGTGATTCTGCACACGCACGGCGAGACCATTGAACTATGGGTCGAGGACGGTGGGCCGGGCCTGCCCGAGTCCGCGTACGAAAGCGGGCCACAAGGTTTCATGAGATTCGACAAATCACGGTCACGTGAATCAGGTGGCTCGGGGCTCGGCATGAGCATCATCGCGGCGGTGGTAAAGGACCTCAATGGTTCCATAGATTTTCACCAGAGCAGTTTGGGCGGACTCGGAGTCTGCGTGCGCCTTCCCATCACCCCTGAACTTTCGCACGTCGTTTGATTATGTCGCGTCCGAAAACGTTAGAAGATCAATCGCTCAGGGTGACATTGCGGGGCACCCGACCACGCCGACGTCGATCGTGAGAATTCGAGCCGACGGTTTCGGTGTTCGCCCGGTGCTCGGATTCAAGAAGCCGTCGATACGTCCCGTGCTCGTTGTGGCGAACCAGGTACCGCCCTGTTCAGTCGAAGAGTGCAGCGACGATCCGTAGAGCGCCCGCGCGCGTTCCAACGTATCGCCAAGTCTCAGTCCACTTGACGTTCTGCCCGCTGGCGTGAGACCGGGACCGAGTGACAGTCCGACCAAGCGACCGTGATCAAAGTACGCGCTGAAACCGCGCCAGGACGACATCGCGCCTAGCCCGCAATTAGAGAGTCCGGGTGTCGACGTCAACGGTATTGACGGCGGACCGAGCAGTCGCTTCAATCTCATCTCCGCCGTTGCTTCTCCGGTGCCGAGATGCGCCACATTGAGACCTCGCGCGCTCACGACCAGTGACACCGGTGGCGCGGACGTTGCTGCGGTTTCAAGTCCCAGACTCGTCAGTAGCGCCAGCGCAGCCAAGGTAACCACTCGAGCACGCATCACACCTCATTTTCCTGAATCGGCCGCACTCTCAAGAATCGTACTGAGGTTCAACAATTACATTGCAGCAATGAATTTCGCTATGGCTAAGTTCTTCGCCACAAGTGGCTAGAGTCAGCCAGATGGCAGCTTTAGTGAAGGTAAGTGCGAAAAATGACGCCGACAAAGATGTCCATTATCGTGCGCCGGGCAGTGGAGATAAGACAATGTGTGGGATGGAAGTGGCCGAGGCACCGGTGAAAGGTGAAATGTCCTGTCATAAATGTCACCAATTCGCTTCGGGCGGCATTTAGTCAATGCGACGGACGTTTTGTGACGTCCACTTCGCGATAACGGATGCCGGACAGCATGGTGGGGATAGGTGATAGGGACGACCGAAACGTCTGTTGCAAACGTGAGTCGGAGGCGGAGCCGATCATATTTCGTGCGTGGACGTCATCGATCTAGGTGTTCGATCCCGACGACAGGTGGCCGCTAAGAAGTCCGATGGACTCTCAGGCCAGAAGGGTGTTGCCGTTGGGGCAGCCGCTCTGTTGGCTGCCCCAACACAGCGTCAATCGGGCTTAGCTGGGTTACAGGTGTTCTGTGCTCCGGATTTCACGGCATTGAGAGTGCCGGTGATTCCCGGCGTGTCGCTGCCGAGCTGACAGTTCCCGCCAGTGCTCGTGTTGTCTGTGAGCGTGCCCCCGCCGGTGTTGTGTTCAACTTGGATGTTGCCAGCAGCGGTGTTCCCATAGCCCGTGCCCGCCCCACCAATCGTCAATTGGGCGGTGTTGTCTTCGACCTGGATGTTGCCGCTCACGGTGTCACCGGTACAGCCTCCACTCCCGCCGATCAGCGCGGGGTCGGCGTTGTCCTCATAGGTCAGGTTCCCGCTCACCTTGGTGTTGCAGATAATCGCTGGGACCGTAGCGGCCCCAAGTTGCTCGACCTGGAGGTTGCCCATGATCGTGACGGCGCCGTTGCCGTTGCCAGAAATGCATAGTGTCGTCCCGCCGGTGACCTGAACGTTGCCACTCACCTTGGTGTTGGCTCCGAGGGCGAGACCGGCGTTCTGGGTCTGAACGTTGCCACTCACGATCGTGCCCTGGAGCGATACCGGGCCGCCTGAGGAGGTGACGTTGCCCTTGACGCTGCCGCCGCTGGCTGCGAACTTGCCGGTTGCGTCAATAGTCACATTTCCCGTGATAGTTCCGCCGTCAAGCCACAGCGACGTGCCGTTCTTTACCTCGATATTGCCCGAGTAGGTACCCGTGATGATCGTTGTGGCACCGGTGGTGGGGAGGGCTATTTCGCAGTTGCCAGCCGCGCACGAGGTGGCGCCACTACTACTGGTTAGCCCCGCCGGACACAACATGGGTGCGGTATTTCCGGTACCCGAGTCGTAGCTGCCGGCCGGAGCCGGCGTGCAGGAGGAGGCACCGCTCGTAGTGCTAAAGGTCCCCGCCGGACACGCCGTGGCGGCCCTGTTGCCGGTACCCGAGTCGTAGCTTCCGGCCGGAGCCGGCGTGCAGGAGGAGGCACCGCTCGTAGCGCTAAAGGTCCCCGCCGGACA
>Ga0182030_10006682_pt1 | contig 24247 bp, 22 predicted proteins | sample 812S3MmetaG_FD_121299 | JGI IMG/M metagenome (GOLD analysis project Ga0182030, IMG submission 121299) | Permafrost microbial communities from Stordalen Mire, Sweden - 812S3M metaG (Illumina Assembly) | ecosystem: Environmental > Terrestrial > Soil > Wetlands > Permafrost | place: Sweden...
GTAAGTACCCGACACCTGGGCAACCGATTGGAACCCCAGAATGCAGCGGCCGCCAAACTTCCGCAGGCGTGCGAGAGCATCCTTGAGGCCGTCGATCTGGCCGAGCGCGTCCAATTCGTCGACAACAAACCATAATCGCTGAGCCCCGGTGGACTCCTCAACTTCCTGCTCATGGTTCATAGCCTCGAAGATCGCCAGGCGCATCCATCCGGAGATCGTCGATCGCAACGCTGCGATTTCGCCGGCCTTGTAGGGCACGAAAAGCACCCCCGGGGCTTTCTCATCAACCCATTGCCGGACAGAAAACCCGCGCGACGTCTGCCGAGCTATATAGGCAAGCGCGCCAACCGCAGCACTGGTGACAGAACGGATTGAATCGAACATGCGGCTGTTATGCTCGTCGAGGAACGGCTGCGCCGGTGTTCCCCGCACCAAGGATCGCAATTCAGCCGCGTCGGCGACAACCAGGAGGCGATACAACTCACCCACATCCGATGTGCCCGCACCGTGAGCCTGCTGGGTTACCGAGGCAAAAAAGGTCCGGGCGTATCCCCGCCAGCTTCGATCCGGTCCTTCATGGTCGGGAATAAGGGACAACGCCAATTGGTCGACGTCATAGTCATTCTTGATTTCGGCGAACAGATCCCATTTGACTGAGCGCTGATCGAATGGATTGAGAATGACATCGCCTCTGCTCGCATCGTAAAAGTGCCGCTGGTAGCCGGCGTCCGGATCGGCTATGACGGCGCGATCGCCGCGTGCAAGCGCGGTCTGGAGGATTTCCCGTATTGCTGTACTTTTACCGGTGCCGGTGGTGCCGATCAGCTTGAAGTGCTTAGTTTCGTCTTGAACTGGGATCGGAACGCCTGCCACTGTCACCTGCGCATTACAAATCTTTGGTGAGCCTGTTCCTGCCATGCCGGGTTCGCGAGGTTCGACGAGTGTGCCTCGCTGGTGAGTTACCTCGTCCGGACTTTCTTTGGCAACAACGCGGCCGCCGGTGTATCCCAGGGCCGCACTAACTGCGACGGCGAGCGTCATCTGCATCAAACCCTGAGGCGCCAGGCCCGCCGCCGTAGTCAATGGACCAGCCAGCGCCATGCCGGTGCCCGCGATGACAGTCAAGGGAACCGCTACCAGGGGCGAGAGCCAATAGCCGCGAAATGCTGCGCGTCCTCGAATCAGGCCGGCCAGCATTGGAATCTGGACGGCGCAGTATGCGGATGCGAGTCCTAGCCATCCATGAGCCATGCCGGCTTCGATCATGAGCGTTTGCGCTCGGGCTGGTACCAAATCTCCTTGATGAATCGCTGGTGCCGATCGACGCCGAATTGGATCACAACGTCGATGAGCAGATAAAGCAGGCTTTTAATATCGCTGCGGGCCAGTTCGCGGCCGCCGGAATTTTGCTTTATCAGCAATACCAACTGTTCGAAGGCAAGTTCCGCGCTCGCGGCATGCACACTGGTTATCGATCCTGGGTGGCCAGAATTGACGTTTCGCAGATAATCGAACGCCTCTTCGGCTCGCAGCTCCGCAAGCAGGATTCTGTCGGGTTTCATGCGCAAACAGGATTCGAGAAGCTGTTTGGGTGTTACCCGGGCGATTCCTTGGTCATCCTTCGAATAAAAGAGGCGCACATGATTCGGATGGCGATCGAGCACGAGTTCCTTGGCGTCTTCGATGGTAATCAGTCGTTCGTGGGCAGGAATCTCCCGAATCAATGCTTTTGTCCAAGTGGTCTTGCCGGATCCCGTGGGACCCGACACCAGGATGTTTTTTCGACTTCGCACCGCGAGACGCATGAATTCCTCGTGCTCGCCTACATTAAGCAAGCGCAGCAACTCCGTCTCGCTGTCATCGAGCACCTGACCTGCGGGCCGCGTACCGCGAAATACTCCGCGTTGCGCCAATTCTTCGATGGACCATACCTCGTCCGCCGGACGCCGAATGGTGATGGCCACGCAGCCCGCAGTCGTTGCCGGTGGCATCACAATTTGAACCCGCTCGCCGGTTGGCAGAGAGGCAGATAGGAGCGGCGAGGTCTCGTCTACTCGCTGCTGCGTCGAGTTCGCCACAAGCTTCGCCAGCCGGCTGCACCACTCAAAATCAGCGAATGGCAGTGGTTCGCGACGCCAGCCCTGGCGCGTCTCCAGAAATGCCTCCGAGGGTCGATTGATGCAGAGCTCCGTGACTCCCGTATCCGCGAGTAATGGCTGCAGAGCTCGCCAGGTCAAGGCCAGAGCTGTCGGATGGCTTGTGCGGCTCATGTCAGCGCGCGGATCGAAGTTCATAAACAGACCTGAAATCAAGGTCACGTGCCACCAATACTTGAATTCGATCCCCTTGTTGTTTCACTACCGTCGGAGGAATGTTGATGCTGCCCTTTAGCACCTCCGCCATCACGTCCTGCGAGCCCGACGGATTGATCACGACGGTGCCGCTGCTGTTTCTCGATGACTGCACAGCCCCTTGGACCGCGCCGTCAATCACCGAGACGAGTATTGCCGCGCCGAACCGCTCCCAAAAATGACGATTGACCACACCCGGCAGACCCGAACGTCCCAACTCATCGGTACCGGGCGATGCCAGCGGTACTACGACACCCACGGGTGTTCGCGCCTCCGTCCACAGCACGAACACGCGCGCGGATCCTTGTTGCACCTGGCCTTGGGTCTCGCCGACCAGTTTTGATCCACGTTCCAGCAGAACAACCTTTCCGTCAACGCCGAATGTGTCTGTGGCTGTGATGCATGTAGTCATTCCTGGCAACGTCGAATCGATCGCCGTCTCCAAGGTGCAATCGATGAACGCGCCCTTCGGGAGCAGAAGGCGCTGCGTTGGAAGTAATTGCGCCTGAACGCTCGTCGTCGCCGCCGGCCTCAACAGCGTTGCCAGGGGATCCCCCTCGTGTCCGGCCGAAGGCGGCGCAAAGTTGCCGCTGGCCCCAGCGACACTTGAAACCTGCGAGGACGGTGCCTGCCCCGGCGGGGCAAACACAGGACCCGACAATTGACGCTCCGTGGCAAGCTCGGAAGGCGTCTTGGGTGGCGACCCGTACCCAGCGCTCCCGGAACCGCTCTGCGGGGCTTCCGTCAACACGTTTGGGGTCAGGGGAACGGACTGCACGACCGTAGTTGCCGGAGCAGCCGGCGGTATCTCCGACGATGCCCTCCACGACGGTGTGGTTATCCGGCCCAAGCTCGGCAGCGCCATCTCACCCTGTGCGCGGTTGGCCGACAATGCCTGGGCGCTTTGACGAGCGCGACTCTGCCGCATCATTGTCGTCGCGTAATACCAAGTGAGTGTACCCAGGCCTAGCGCACTCATGAGTCCGACCGCCAACACACTGCTGGTCCTAGACTGGAGAGAGCGCTCCCGGTTGACGGTTGTCGCGTCGCGTTCACCTGCAACCGCTTCGGCCACCGTTTCAACTCGACTCATCGACTTGCTCCCTGCACCTGACGATCAACATCAGGCGCCACGGTGCCGGAATCGAGACGTGCACCACCCCCTTTGAATCCTCGGTTCACAACGCAGCCAATAAGCTTGCCGCGGCGAAGGATGAATTGACGCGCTACCCGGTGGACAACCATATCGCCACCGTCCATGTGGAAGTTCAACAGCGATTCGCTGCCGTCGTCATTGCGCACGAATATTGCTGGCAAATCTGCATTCGCCGCAAAGCGAAGCCGTGTCTGAACCGCGTCGTCGGATGCGCTTACCGGCCGCAGCATCGGGGCTCCGCAGTACCAGTACTGCAAGTTCAGCGCCCTACCCGCTGACGCGGCGTCGAGTTGCGACTCGACCCGTGCCGCGGCTGCCGCGGTTTGTGACGGCAGCGGCGGATAAATGAACCGCAACGCGTAAACGACATCAGAATCGCCGGGACCGGGACGCCGGAGAACAGCTGAGTAATCAAATTGGTAGTGCCGCCGGTTGGTAAGCACCGTGAAGTTGGTCGCGATCACAGCCGCTCTCGGCTTCAAGAATAGATGGTTGTCCTGACCAGCGAACGCCAGAGCTTCGATATCTCCCGAACCCAGGCCGACAAATGTCTCGCCGGCTTCGAACTGAAGGTCAATCTGATATCCCACGAACCCCCGGAGCCTATAGACCTCATCGCCGTTGTAAGTCGCTGTTCGCACGCGACTGTCGACGGCGCCCCTCGAAGGCACCGTCTCAGCTGCGGCGGTGAATGGATACAGCAGGGCCTGCGGGGCCACGGCGGCCAGGTTGGCGCAAACCAGCAGGAATGCTGGTGCGCGACTCTTCACTGCCCGGGCCCTCTGGGTGCTCCCGCAACGCCTGAGGTGCTGGCCGGCAGATCGATCAATACTTCCGGCTCGGAGTGAAAGTCGACGATCTTGAAGCCGAGAGGATTCCAACGGCGCGTCTTGGGATCCTTGGAAGGTTCCGCGTACACGTATTGGATTGTTGAAACCCAATCTGAAGTCTTCTCATCCGGGCCGCCGGGTTGACGGACTGCCTTCACATATCGCACCTGAGCGAGATCAGCCAGGCCACTGGCTCTGGTAAAGAAGCTCACCGATTTGACCTGGGCTCTTACGCTGCTGCCGTCCTTGTGCACGTTGAGCGGTGACGCCGGATTGGTGGCGGACCAATATGCGTACCACGCTTGATTTCGTTGCGCTGAGTGAAACGCCCCACACTCCTCATAATCGCTTTCTGCCGTTGAGTAGTTGAAGCGCTCGCAGACAGTTATATAGTGTGTGAGAAAATATCGAGTTACCGCCTCCTCGGGAGTGGCGTGTCCTGCCAACACGGGCGCCACATCTACGATGCCGGTGCTGTTGTCGACGCGAATGACAAAGGGCTCGACCCTTTTCAGAGGCATTAGAATGACGAGCGACGCGGCGCACGAAACCGCACATATCCAACCTGCCGCCGCCACTGCCCAAGCGGTGCGCGTATTGCGGCGGAACTGTGCCAGGCGATCGGCGTCCCACGATTGCGCCTCGCGAAAATACGCTTCGGGAAACGGAATTGCCGTCATCGCGATTGCGGCAAAGCGATCGCCGGAGTCGTGTCAACCGCGCCGGTTCGTGCGGCTGTGTTGATCGGCTTCAGGTGTTGGTCGCAGCGCAAAGATTGCGACGAACAGGCGCTTATCAGCAGCATCATACAAGCGATGGCGCGCACAATTTATCCTCCGGTACCGGCTGAAATTCGTTCATCTACGAAAGCGTCGCCAGCTCTGTCCTAATGCATACATGCCGGCGCTGGCGCCCCGGCGCGCGTACCGGCCGGACTGTAGTGCTGCATCGCGCACCGAGTTGCCCATGACTTGCGTCGCATTCCCCAGCGTTCGCATCACGCGCGGAGCTGCGTAACCTACGGCGGGCCCCAGCAGCATGCCGCTTCCGTTCAAACCCCAGCCGACGCCCCTGCTCACGAATCCGAAGGAGTTGAGCGCCAAGCCTCCGGCCAATCCCGAGGCGATCGGCATAACCTGGCGTAGTATCAAAAATACAAGCGCAGCCATTAGCACCATGTGCAGCGCATCGACCGTCATGATCGCCGCGCCGCGCGCCGCCGTCTGAGCTGCGTAGGACTGCACTATTCGCAGCAGCAGCGCGGCAACCATAACTGTAATAATTGTTATCAAGCCGTAATTGGCAAGCTGGGCAATCCAGGCGCCGAAGAATCTCTTCGTTTCCTCGAATAGCAACATGCAAATAAAGAGAGGCCCCAGCGCAAGCAACACGGCCAAAGCAATGCTGCTAAGGGCAATTAAGAACATCGAGTAAACGCAAAGCGCACCGACGAGGCACCAAACCACGGCACCGGCCAGGTAATAGCCGAAGTCGCTGAAAAACGAGCCAGCCTTGTTCCACAGGATTCCTGCAACCTCGCCGCCACTTTCCCATATGCTATCGAGTGTGCCTACTGGATCGTTGGAACCCACGATCGCTGCCGCCACTTGTGCTGGAGCGTTATAAAAGGTGTCGACGATGAGCGTGTTATACAGCCAGAGGCGCAATCCCAACCCTAGAATTACGGCCAGCATGATGATTCGCTTTAGGCCGGTAACGAACGGCTCATCGATTTTGGCGGTCAGGTGCAGGTATCCCCATGCCATCACATAGATGGTCGCCAGAGTAACAACTGCCGGCTCGATCACGGCCGCCAACCGCGCTGTGTTATCGCCGATATAAGCAGCGAGCTCGCCATTTAGCCAAGACCAGAATGTGGCAAAAAATCCCATGTCGATTCTCAGTTCCGCGGCAATTCGAGCGTCGGTTGGAATCGGGCCGCAAACTGGCCATGGCCGGCGATCACTTGCTCCCTGGCTTGCTGCGCGTTGGCTGATTGTTGGGCCAGCGTCGCTTGCGATAGAACTTGGAGCTTCGTTTGCTCGTTCTGCAGCATCGCCAGTTCCGCGCTGATGCGCGCCTGAAGATCCAATATCCCCTTCTGATCGACCGCACTCGGGATGGCATCGATCAGGCGTTGAATGGCGGCGAACCGATTACTTGCATTCGCCAGCGCATCCCGGGACACCACCTGTTGCGCCGCGACCCAGAGCCGACCGGCCTGAATTTGTTGGCGCTCCGCGTCCGACATCGTGGCCAGGCGTTGCGGAGATAGCACGGCGTTGGCCGCAACTGTGCCCTGCACGTCGCTAGCAAGGGTGGGATATGCCGCGCTCGTAGATTGCAGCGAGCCGCTCAATTGGCTCCAGTTGGACGGCAGGTAATTGCGGTTTGTGCCGCTGAGCAGGTTTTGCATCCCGCGATTTCCTGACATTGACTGAAGCGCCTGCTTGGCCTGCTGAAGCTGGCTGTTGGCAACCGCGATTTCCTGCTCCATTTCCTGTACTTCCTGAACCAGCTGTACAATAGCGCCGACGTCAATGACCGCCCATTGCGCGCGGGCGCCTGGCATTACGGCTGTCGATATCGCTAGACAACCCACTAGTAAGCGAACTCTTCGCATAAACATGGCGTCCTCCCATCAGCAAACTTATCCATGAACCCCGCTGCTGCATTTTGCTTCGGCCACCGCCATGAACGCCGGCAACCAGGCGGCGGCATCTGGGCGGGTCTGCTCTATAATCCGTCGCATCCGCTTGACTTGATCCGCGCGGCCCGAAATTACTGCAAGCTCGGCGTCGAATCCCCGCAGGTCGAGCTGACATACGATGCTTTGGTGCGATTGCTTCACCAGAAACGTGCGCGATCCCGGTTCAAGCTGCTGTTTGATTAGATTGAATTCCCGCTCAGTGAGGCCGAACCCCTCCGTGTATTCGTGGAAATCCGCGTCAGCGTTGGGGAAGAATATTTTTGTTGGTGTCTGCTCTATCAACGTCCTGCTAATGGCGCTGTTTAGGACATCGCTCGGGCTTTGCGTCGCCAGACACATCACGCCGTTCAATTTTCTCCAAGTCTTGGGGCCGTCCTTCGCAAAGCTTTCAAACCCAGGGTCAGCAACGAGCCGCCAGAATTCATCCATCCAGCACACCAGCCGTCGACCGTCGAGCAACTGTCTAACGAGGTGAAATAGATAGAGCGTAATCGGGGCGCGAACAGACGAGTGATTGAGGAATTCCGTGACGTCGAATCCAATGACCGCTCGACCGGCCAGGCGCGGCACGACTGTATCTATTGGATTGTCGAATGCCCAGGAGTAATCGCCACGGCATACTTCGCACCAGCGCGCCAGGCGCGCATGTAGCCCTTCAGGATCGGTTGGATCGAGAAACTCCACCAAGCGTGACAATCTTCGCGCAGGGACATCCAGCGCCAAGGTTCCTCGCAACGCCTGATCGAGATCGGCCTGCTCACGGACCGGGCGCGCGCTTGCAGACTGGCCTGCGATCGGCGCTCCGCTAAGTTCGCGCAGCCACATCTTGAGAAACTCGATGTTGGCGGGCGTCGCGGGGAGCTGTAGTGGGTTAAACCCGGTGGCCTCACCACTATTCAAGGGAAGATATTCGCCATCCAGCGCGCGGACCAGAATTTCCAAACCGCGATCCTTGTCCAATACAACTTGAGTCACGCCCTGCCGAGCCAGCATTGCAATCAGAAACCCGATCAACACAGTCTTTCCCGAGCCCGTGGGCCCGCAGATGAGCGTGTGTCCGGTATCCTTGCGACTGCCACCGTCGGGATCGGTTGGATCGCTGGCGTGCAGGGAAAAGTAATAAGGAGATCGCGCGCTGGTAATTAATAGCGCCAGTGCCTCCCCCCAATGATTTCCGCGCGCGCGGCCTGCCGGATAGTTATGGAACGGCGCCATGCAAGCCAGATTTCTCGAAGTGATCGGCGCCTTGCGAGGCCGCATGGGAAAGTTACCGGGCAACTGCGCCCAAAACGCCGCTTCCAGGGCCAAGTCCTCCCGCGCCACAAGCATTCCTGTATCAGCCAGCAGGTTGCGCGCCAACGCCACATGATCGTTGAGCGCCTTGAGTCGGCTTACACCTGCTGCGCCGGCGCTCGAGTCGCCTGCGTTGGCCAACACCTGCAGCGAGAAATGGTGATCTCCCATGACGAATTCATTGCTGGTGAGGGCATCAAGTGCCTCCTTGAGTTCATCGGCCTGGGAGATCGCGAAGTCACCGGCGTTGATCATTCGATTGTATTGGCGCTGCAGCAACGCCTGGCCGGCCGCTTTGGTGAGAAACGCGAAGGACTGTGTCAATACAAACGAGAATGGGGCCGATAACAGGGCGTTATACATTCCCACCACGCTGGGCGTCGGATACTCCTTGATTCCCAACATTGCCCCAATTCTGGTTTCGCTCGGCAAGCGGTATTCGATGGTTTCCATCCCAAAAAGCAGCCTTGAGGTCGATAAGGCCTCGTTAACAGGCCCTCGCGGCAAAGGCGCTCTCTGCCACTCGCCATTGAGTAGCAGACCCAGGTACTCGAGCAGCGATGAATACCAGACATTTTCCAATTGATAGACACCCAAGAGTTCGGGTTCATATCGTGCCAACGAGGCCATAATCGTCTGCGCCAATTTGTCGCACGCATCGAGTGAGTCTGCGGTGTCCAGTTGACAGCTGTGACGGCTGCTCTTGGCGAGCGCCTTGGATGTAACTCCGGTTGCCACCCCGGGAGCCGGCCTATGCAACAGCGCGAGGTAGATCTCATTGACCATCAATGTTTCATTCGCAACACGGCACTGGTACTTCGCGTGGAGCCCGTTTTCGAACTTGCAGTCCTGAAGTGCGCAGCCACCGGATGGCGAACCAAGGGAGACGAGTCCGGCGCTGCGGCGAATCACTTGAGTCCAAATTGCAACGTGCGGACTGGCGATGTTCCGCCACAGCACGTTCAGCCGCTCGTGCCAGTTATTGAGCTCTGCATCGTCGTTGCATTCGAATGTCGCGCCTCCAAGCCGCAGTACTTGAAGGTAGTCGCCAAGCGTCGTCCGCACTGCGTTAGGAGCAACATGGGCGGCATAAGGTATGCGATCGGCGGCCATCAACTCTCGCCGCAGAGCCGCGGTTCGCCTGGGCGCAGGCACTACGCGATGCTCCGAGGCCGCGTCGCCATACGAATCTCGGCCATCACCCGCCGTCGGCGGCCGAAGATGTCGGGCATGTCAATCTTGAGGGGGCTATAGCTGCTAGCCTTCCAAAACCCGTGGTTGGCCAGCGTCGCCGGCAGGCGCGTTCGCGTCCACAACACCAGCAGATCAAAAAAGCGGGCGTCGCGCGCGCACAGCAGCATGCTTACCCCATGAATGGGTGCGCTAATCAGCAGGACAAGCAGATTCTTTGTGAGCAAGAAGGCCTCCATTACGAATACCATGTTGACGAGTAGTGCGGAGTACGTGACACCCCATCTCATGGGTGGGCGAGTCGCGCCCACAAAAAGAGGGTCCGCGGTCAATCCGGTGTTGCGTTCAGCCACGGTCACTCCCTAAACACCGAACATTCCGCGCACCCAAGTCACAATTTGTGGCGCTCCGAAGGCAATGGCGATCCCAAGAATCGCGCCCAGGCACCAGCCCCACGACATTCGGTTCGCCATCGCCATGCCGCCCAATGCCATGATCAGAATGACCGCAACCGGCGTCAGCCAAGCGAGGATATTCGTCTGCAACGAGGTGGCGCCAGTCATGAACGGAGAACTCGACTGCGCCACCACCAACGGAGACGCATAAAGGCCATACAGCAATTCAAAGATCATCAACGCACGCTTTACTGCGAGGCGATAATCGAGCGGGTGGCGCATGTGCAAGTCCTCTGGTGGATGGCTGCGACGGGGTCTTTAAGTGCCGAACTCAGATCTCTGTTGAGAGCTCCTCCGCCTCGGAACGATCCCGGCGGGCGGCCAGTTCCTCGCGCTTTGCCTTACCCGGTGCTCCGAAACGAAAGCTTTGGATCACGAATGAATAGTCGTATTGCTTCTCTCCATCTTTATCCGTCCAGTTATTGGAACGAATGTGCGCCTGAACAATCAGTTGATCCCCCTTGCGCGCATTCTTGGCAATAACCTCGCCAAGATTCTCGAACGCCACGAACCAAAGACTCGTGACCGCCTCGCGCGCATTTCCCTGCTCATCCTTGCCCGCATAATCGTTGCCAACCAAGCAAATGCGCGTATAGGTTGTATCACCCTTGACAGCAAGCTCCGGATTTTTCGCGAGATTGCCCACTGCCGTCACTGTGAAACTGTTCATTACCCTTCTCCTTGATTTGTGTTGTGCGACACCAATACTTCTGCGTCGCGTGGCAGAGTTTGGGAGATGCCGGCCAACACTGAAATCCGATTAAGTAACGCCTTCAGCAAGAAAGGCGGTAAGCGTGATCGGCTGCCCTGCGTGCACCAACGGATGCTTCATGTGCGCACAGATGCAAGAATATTTTTTACCGTCATTGCATAATTGCGTGTGCCCACCCAAACTGCCCTGCGCGTTGAGAAACTCCATAAACAATATGGGCGCGTCACCGCGCTTGATGAAGTGTCCTTCGAGGTGCAACGCGGTGAGATTGTGGGGTTGCTCGGCCCGAACGGCGCCGGCAAGACCACCACCATCAATATCGTATTAGGCGTGCTGCGAGCAACCACCGGCAGTGTGCAGATCGATGGCGTCGACATTGCCCGGCAACGCGCGCGGGCGCTTGGCAAGACGAACTTCGCCGCCGTGTATGCGCCATTGCCGGGCAACTTGACGGTGATCGAGAACTTGCGCTTCTTTGGACTTCTGTACAGCGTCGGGTCCCTGCGAGCCCGGGTCGACGAATTGATCGACGAATTCGATCTTTCTCACGTGCGGCACACCAAGTGCGGCTTGCTGTCCTCGGGCGAGCAGACGCGTGCGGCCCTCGCCAAGGCGCTCATCAATAAACCCCAATTGCTGCTACTGGACGAACCGACGGCATCCCTTGACCCGTCGGCCGCGCAAATAATCCGCGCCAAGATTCAACATCTGGCTTCGCACGGCGACTGCGGCATCTTGTGGACCTCGCACAATATGTACGAGGTGGAAGCGGTTTGCGATCGCGTGCTGTTTCTGTCGCACGGCCGCGTGCTGCTCGAGGGAAAACCGAAGACGCTGCCGGCGGAGCATGGGGCGCCGACGCTGGAGGAGCTGTTCATCCGCGTCGCGCGCGAACCCTTGGCCGAGGTCGCAGAGCGCCCGTCATGAAACTGCGCCCCATCATCGGCATCGTCCTGCGCCAGCTCTATCTCTTGCGGGGCAGTCCGGTGCGGGTGTTTCCCATGGTGACCTGGGTGGCGATCGACGTCGTGCTGTGGGGTTTCATCACGCGCTATCTGAATTCGGTCAGCACGGGAATGAATTTCGTGCCTATGCTACTGGGCGGCGTGCTGCTGTGGGATTTCAGCACCCGCATCATGCAGGGAATCACTACCGCATTTCTCGAAGACGTTTGGTCGCGCAACTTCCTCAATCTGTTTGCCTCGCCGCTGTCGATTTCGGAATACATCGTGGGGCTGGTGATCACCAGCGTGATCACCAGCAGCGTGGGCGTCGTCGTGATGGTGCTGCTGGCGACACTGGTGTTCCATCTCGAGTTCTTCTCGCTGGGATTGCCGTTGATCGCGTTCCTGATGGTGCTGTTCCTATTTGGCGTCACGCTCGGAATCTTTGCCAGCGGGATGGTGCTGCGGCTGGGGCCTGCTTCCGAGTGGCTGCTGTGGCCGTTGCCGGCCCTGCTCTCGCCGTTCGCAGCGATTTTCTACCCGCTCTCCACGCTGCCTGAGTGGATGCGCTGGATTTCCTACGCGTTGCCGCCCGCTTATGTCTTCGAAGGGATGCGCGATCTGCTGGCGGACAGGCCGTTCCCGGGCGCGCTGTTGATGCAAGGCACCGCGGTCTGTCTGCTGGAACTGATTCTGGCCGCCTACTTTTACACGCGCGTGTATCGTCATGCGGTACGCACCGGGCTGCTCGCGCGCTACAGCGCGGAAAGCGCTTCTTAGCTCTTGCGCGGTGCGTCCCACACCTCGGTGAACAGCCGGGCAAAGTTTGCGCCGAGCAGCTTCTCGATTCGTGCCTCACTCCAGCCACGGCGCTGCAGATCGTTCGCCAGATGCAGGAAGCGCAGCGGATCGTTGTACTCGAGCACGATGGTCAGCACATCGGCCGACTCACCGGGTGCGGATACGCCCGCCTTCTGCCGCGCCTCCACACTCTTCTTATGATAGGCCCGAAAGGCGTCGGTCAGCGGCAGGCCGGATATTGAGCCGTCGGTGCCGAGGCCGACATGGTCTTCGCCGCAGACATTCACCGCATGCTCGATGTGGCGGATCAAATCCTCGGCGTGGGGTTGCCCCGATTCGCGCAGGAACGGCATGAAGTAAATGCCCGCGACGCCGCCCCGATCGGCCAGGGCTTTCAGTTCGGTGTCGGAGGTGTTGCGCGGCAGGTCGACCAACGCACGGCAACCGGTGTGGGTGATCGCCATCGGTGCCTTCGAGGCGGCAATCCCCTCGGCGATGGTTCGAACGCCCGCATGGCTCAGATCGAGCAACAGGTTCAACCGATTCACTTCGGCGATGAAATCGTATCCCAGCTTGCTCAAGCCGCCGTCGGCCTTCTCCATGCAGCCGTCGCCGATGATATTGCGCACGTTATAGGTCGGCTGAACGATGCGCACCCCAAGGTCGGCGAACACCGCCAGTCGCGCCAGGTCGCCCTCGAGCATGGTCGTATCCTGGCAGCCATAGATGACTCCCAGGCGATGCGAGGACTTTGCCGCTTGAATGTCGCTGCTGCGCAGCACCTTCATCAGCACATCGGAGTGCGCCAGCAAATCGTGTTCGACGCCGGCGATGTTGGTGACCGCGTCCATGAATTTGTTCGGCCCGTTACCCACCTCGTTGATGGTCAGATTGATCGCAGTGACACCCGAGACTCGAATGTCCGCCAGGCCGGTCGCCGACAGCGTCGTGTCATCCGGCGCATTCGGATCGAAGTCGCCCATGCCGCCCAAGGCGTCGATGACGATGGCGCGATCGTAACGGGACTTCGGATAGCCTTGCGCTGCGGCGCGAACGGCGCACCATTTGCCGGCTACCGCCATCGCGGCCGCGTAGGCAAGAATTTCTCGTCGATTGAACACGTTCGCCCCCCTTGTGCGGGGGCCAGCATGCGGTATGTGCGGTATCAGGCACAAGCCAGCCGGATTGCAGCCGCGATCGGCATTCCCCCTAAGCGAAATTTCCCGCTACACTCGGCCCATTGAGGTTCCGCGCGTCTCGTTGGGGACCGTCACAATAATTGACCAGGGGAGAACTTAATTATGTTCAATATTCGCCGGCGATTGAGCCTTACACCGATGACGATTCTATTGGGGCTGCCGCTCGCATGCGTGCTCGTTTCCCAGTCCGCGCGAGCGGCGGCGTATTCCCCGCAATCGCATGATCTTTCCGCGGTGGTTGCGTCGCAAAGCGCAACCCGAGTCGGCGCACCGCCGGCTGATCAGAGCATGCATCTCGTGGTCTCGTTGCCCCTGCGCAATGCGAAGCAGCTGGACGCGCTGCTGGAGTCTCTCTACGATCCGCGAAGCCCGCAGTACCGCCGCTTTCTGTCCGTGTCCGAATTTACGCAGAGCTTCGGGCCTTCTGAGGCGGATTACGACAAGGCGGTCGCATTCTTCGAGCACAATGGCTTCGCTGCCGGCCCACGCGCGGCCAATCGTTACCTGGTGGCGTTGGACGGAAAAGTGTCGGACGTCGAACGCGTGTTCCACGTAACGATGGGTCTGTACAAGCATCCGACCGAGGATCGAAACTTTATGTCGCCGGACCGGGCGCCGACATTCGACCTGGACACGCCAATCCAGGAAGTCCTCGGGCTCGACGACTTCGTGCTGCCGCATAACAAAATGCTGCAAGCCAAGGTCGAGAAGGCGGCCGGCGGCTCCGGACCTGGCGGTAATTTCATCGGCAGCGACATCCGCACCGCCTACTATCCGACCGGCGGCCTGACGGGCCGCGGCCAGTCGGTGGGCCTAATGGAGTTGGAAGGCGTCAACCTGTCGGACGTGGCATTGTTCTTCTCGAATAATTATGGCGCCGCCAATACCGTCCCCATCGATCTGATCAAGACGGACTCCGAGCCGGTGACCTGCACCGGGAAGTGCGACGATGGCGAACAGGCGCTCGATATCGAGTACACGATCTCGATGGCGCCGGGCTTGAGCAGCGTTCGCGTCTATGTCGGCAGTTCGCCGGAAGATGTGCTGAACGCCATGGCGAGCGACAACATCAGCAAAGTGCTGAGCACTTCATGGGGCTGGAAAGAGAATGCCACCGATACCGGCCTGTTTGCCGAGTTCGCGGCTCAAGGCCAGACCAATCTCACGGCGAGCGGCGATGATTCAACTTTGATCGCGAGCGGCCCGTGGCCCGAGGAAGCCAGGAACATCGTCGCGGTCGGAGGCACGGACCTTCACACCGCCACTCCGGGCGGTGCGTGGTCGAAAGAGACGGGTTGGAGGGACAGCGCCGGTGGTCCGTCGGTCAACACCAGCATCCTGATCGAGAGCTATCAACTGCCCTATATCAACTCGGCGAACGGTGGCTCGACCACGCTGCGCAATGTCCCCGACATCGCCGCCAGTGCCGACACCGACATGGAAATTTGCGCCGACGGGAGCTGCGACGGCGGCTGGGGCGGTACCAGTTTTGCGTCTCCCATTTGGGCGGGCTTCATTGCGTTGGCCAACGAAGAAGCGGGGCTCGCAGGTAAGCCGGTGGTCGGTTTCATCAACCCGCGCATTTACTTACTCGGACACGCACCGAACTACACCAGCTTGTTCCACGACATCACGGTCGGGAAGAGCGGCCTTTACAATTGCGAGCCGTCCTACGATCTGGTGACCGGACTCGGCTCGCCGCAGGGCCAGGAACTGATCTCCTATCTGATCGAGTGATTCGGCTGGGCGGTGCGACGACGCAAGCGTCGTCGCACCGCCGCATGCCTTATTGCGGGTGGCCGGAATCCCATGCAGCCCGGATTTCCTGACCGCAGCTTTGCGACGCGAGGCCGTTTTGCAGTCCGCTGCCGGTGGGCGTGTATCGGGAGATCACGCCATAATAAAGCTTGTTGGCCTCTATCCACGGATAGAACCCAAACGCTCCAGGACTGCTGAATGCGCCGTCGCCCGTGTTCGAATCATCCTCCACCCAATGGGCGATGGAGTAATGCCACTGCAAGGTGAAGACGGGGCTATACGCCGCGTTGCAGGTAGTTGGATCATTGCTCCATGCGCAGACCGGATTGGTGCCCAATGCATCGAGCATTTTCAATTGACCGTTCAGCACGCTGCGCAGAATGGCTGCATAGTCGCCTCCATTGTCGAATACACCGCCGGCCAGCAACGGCTGCGAGTATCTCAGGTCAATGACATTGTTGAGCCCCAACTCCGTGGCGATCGCCGTGCCGAGGACCGAGGTGTCCAGAGCGTTGATCTCCGGCTGAAATTGGCCCGCGTGGTTTTCTTCGTGCCCGGAGTCGTAGTCGAATACGCCGATGGTCGCCGGATTCCGCGCATCGAAGCGTTCTCCGCTCGAATTAGTCAGCGTGAGGCATGCATTGATGGAATCCGGACCCGAGGCCGGCATTGTGCACGTGGCACTGGTCGTGTCCGTGCCCATGTAGGTATAGCCGCTGGTGAAATGCAAGAAGTTGATGTCCTGTGGTGTGAGCTTGGCGGCGGCACCGCGCATTTGCACCACATACATTCCATATATCCACTTGGACGCGGAAGCAATCGACACATTGGTGCTCGAGGTAACCGGCGCACCTGCCGTGTCGGTGCCCACACTGCCGCTGGCCAGAGTCGCGGTATCGTCGCCGACCTCCCAGTAGAACGGCTCGATTGCCGTGCAATTCGCATTGCTGCTCGCCGTGCTTTGCGCCGCCGACACACTGCTGGCCGTCGGCGGCCCGGGGCCGGTAGGCACCACTGTCACGACAGTCGAATCGGCCGCCGGAGTGCGCTCGCCGGATGCCGTGTCGGTGGCGGTGATGGTCGCAGTCGCTCCAACCGTCGCACCAGCCGCGACGCTGACCAGCCCGCTGCCGCTGACCGTGGCCGTGCCGCTATCCGATGACTGGAAGGTCTCACCTGCTGCAAGCGTCTGCACGGTTCCGTCGCTGTAGGTTCCTGTGACCTTCAATTGCGCGGTGCCACCGACCGGCAACGACACGGCGAGCGGCGAAAGAGCGATGGACAGCAAGGTGGGCGTGACTTCCTGCGCACCGCCGCCACCCCCACCGCCTCCGCAGGCCGACAATGTCGCGGTTACGAGCAATAACCAGACTCTGCGATACCTCGAGTTCATATCCCTGCTCCCTGCTGCGAGGCGTTGCCGCTTGATCCGCGGGCGCCGACGTGACCCAACAACGCGCTGCCTATGCTTTGGTTTACGCGATGGGAGTCGGTGGCAACCCGCAAGGGCCGCGCAGCGTCGCATCGTTAGTCGCCATCGTCCACACATTCTTGGCCGTGGTTAATGCTGTTCGGCATCGCTGCCATGTCACGTAGCCCCATGATTACGCTCTACAAAATGCACCCTGGACATAATCGTGACGGCATTGCCCCGCAGCCACACGCGGCGCAGTCCTACAGAGAATAGCCTGCTGAAACGTCAGCATTTAGCGACGGTTCGAGGCAATGGCCGCCGGCGCCGTCGCCGCAACCTAACTCAAGGACAATGCGCTATGGACGAGGAAGTGCTGCGATTGCGTCGGCTTAGAGCCACGGCTCTGCGGGTACGAGCGTTCGCGCGGGCGTTCGCCGCCCACCCTTCGAACGATCCTGCCCTGTTTGCGCGCACCGCCTGCACCTGCTGGCGAATCGCACGCACTGCGACCGGCCGATTGAGGTCCCACCCTCAGCTGCGCTTCCAAAGGGATGCCAACGCCATCGCCGATTTGTGGCACGGCCTGCTAGCTCGCGTGCTTCTCCGAAAAGGCAATCCGGGCGACATGCTAGGTGAGTTGCTGGCGAACCTGCGCAAAATATCTCGCGAGGTGGGCGATGCGCGCTCGCTGACGTTGTCACCCGATTTGAGCGACTCTCTCGGGCGTTCCCAGGGTGAAATGCGCAGGCTGATGGATGCGGTGGAACGAGCCGTGCTCGCCTACGCTCCGTTGCCGATTCCGCACACGCCGCAGGCCCCGCCCATCGGTGCCGCGCGCGGCCCGCGTGCCGACGCCCCTGCGCAATGGCCCTTTCTCGCCGGCTGATCGTTAGTCGCGCGCAGCCACGCTCGTATGATTAGTCCTACAGGATTGGCCGCCGTGCGCCGACCGCGGCCGCCCTCCAGACCGCGCATAGTAGACCCACCAAAGCGTAACATTTCGAATCTGGAGACCTTCAATGACCAAAGCAGCCGACCGAACCATCAGTGATGCTGGCGACTATATCCGCGAAGTCGGCAGTCAGGGCGCTGCCTCCGTGGCGTCGTTGACCGATGCGGTGACCGACGCGGTGAGCGATTGGGCGGACCGAGCCCAGGGCATTGCCAGAAGCACCGATCAGTATGTTCGCAATAGCCCATGGCGCACCGCCGGCATGGTGGCGCTCGCCGGTCTCGCGATCGGCTACACCATCTCCGTATTGTCGAGACAAGATACGAAGCGCCGCCGTCGTGGCTGAGGAATCCGTTCCGGCTTCGCCGCCGAGCCCGATGGAACCACCGCAGGCTCCATATGATCCACCGGCCCCCGCTCCGCAGGGAAGTGAGCGGGCTGACCGCGGTTGAGCCTGCTGCCTTTGCGCCTGACACTATAAACCCGCCTGCGCAGCGCCGCGCGGCCTCTGGGTCGCGCGGCTTTCTTGACCTTTCGGCTGCCGATCTCTAACGTTTGCGCAAACACGCGCGACGCGCCCCGATGCTGCTGCGCTATTTATATTCAGCGTCCCATGAGCGGAGAGCATTGCGCATGCCCATACGTACGGCGAACACGGGTGTCCTGGCGGCGCTGCTCTGCCTGACATCGCTATGCGCCGGCGCGCAAGCCGCCCCTGCAAAGTCAGGCCCCCCGTCAAAGTCCGATGATGCCCTGCCGAGCATTGCCGCAAGGACCTCGTCCATGCGGCGCATGGCTGGGCTGCTACCTCTCTACTGGGACCCGAAATCGGGCAAGCTCTATCTCGAGATTCCGCATCTTGACGAGGATGTGCTGTATGTCGACTCACTGCCCTACGGGGTGGGATCGAACGATCTTGGCTTGGACCGCGGCCAGATGTCGGAGAGCAGAATCGTGCGCTTCGAACGCACGGGGCCGAAGGTGCTCTTGGTCGAGCCCAACGAGATGTTCCGCGCGTCATCGACCGACGCGGCCGAGCAGCTCGCCGTCCGCCAGTCCTTCCCGGAGTCGGTTCTGGCCGGCTTCAAGGTGGAGGCCGAGGGCGCTGCGGAGCCCGGCAAAGACGCATCCGTGCTCGTCGACGCCACCGATTTCTTTCTGCGCGATGTACACGCCGTGGCTGAGGCACTGACGAAGAATCACCAGGGCAATTACAAGGTGGATCCGGCGCGCTCGACAATTGCGCTCGATCGCACTGGCGCCTTCCCGAAGAACACGGAAGTCGAAGCCATTCTGACATTCAGCGCCGAGGGACCGGCAGAAGGTGAGTTCGTCCGCGACGTAACGCCCGATGCGCATGCCCTGACCGTGCGCGAGCATCAGTCATTTCTGGAGTTGCCGCGCCCCGGATTTACGCCACGGCGCTTCGACCCGCGAGCCGGTTATTTCGACAATGATTACCGCGACTACTCGGCTCCATTGGGAGCGCCGCTGGACCAGAAGTACATCGTGCGCCACCGGCTGATCAAGAAGGATCCGGCCTGCGAGACGGCCTGTGTCGCTCTGCAGCCGATCCAGTACTACGTCGACCGTGGGGCGCCGGAGCCGATTCGATCGGCTCTCATCGAGGGCGCGCGTTGGTGGGACCAGGCTTTCCAGGCGGCGGGTTGGGCTCCGGGAACCTTCAAGGTGGACGCACTGCCGGAAAATGCCGATCCCATGGACGTGCGATACAACATCATTCAGTGGGTGCACCGATACACCCGCGGATGGTCGTACGGAGAGCCGATCATCGATCCACGCACCGGCGAGATCATCAAGGGCAACGTCACCTTGGGCTCCTTGCGCGGCCGGCAGGACTATCTCATTGCCGAGGCGCTGCTCTCACCCTACGTCAGCGGCCGCAGCTTCCAACCTAACGAAGATCCCATGCAAAAAATGGTGCTCGCGCGCTTGCGCCAGCTCGCGGCGCACGAGACCGGACACACTTTGGGTCTCGCACATAATTTTGCCGCCAGTTCCTATCCTCATTCGCCGGCGCAGTCGGTCTCGGTCATGGACTACCCGCATCCGTGGGTTACCCTGGATAAGAGCGGAACGCCGGACCTGTCGCAAGCCTACGCGGTCAACATCGGTCAATGGGACAAGGTGGCGATCGACTACGGCTATCGGCAGTTCCCGGCCGGTGCAGTCGAGTCCGTGGAGCTCGACAAGATCCTTTCGAGATCCGCCAAGACAGGGCTGATCTACATTACCGACGAGGATGCCAGGCCGCCGGGAGGCGCGCATCCTCACGCGCACCTCTGGGATAACGGCCCGGACGCCGCCGACGAATTGACGCGCGTCATGACCATCCGCGCTGCCGCGCTGGCGCGCTTCGGCGAGAACGCCATCCATGCCGGGGCTCCCATGGCCCAGCTCGAGGACACTCTGGTCCCGCTCTATTTATTGCACCGCTACCAAGCGGAGGCAGCGACCAAGGAAATCGGTGGGCTCGACTACCGCTACCAGCTGCGCGGCGATGGTCAAATGGGACCCACCATCGTGGCGGCCGGCGAACAGCGTAAGGCGCTTGGCGCAGTGCTCAAGACGCTGTCGCCGGAATTTCTCACTCTGCCCGAAGCGCTGCTCAAGCTGTTTCCGCCCCGCCCGCCCGGCCTTGCGCGCACGCGCGAGTCGCTGCCCGCCGCGACCGGTCTCACGTTCGATCCAGTCGCCGCGGCGGAATCCGCCGCCGATTTGACCTTGTCGGTGCTTTTCAATCCGCAGCGCGCCGCGCGCCTGATCGAGTATCGTGCCCGCGACGCACAGAACCCGTCGCTGGCCGTGGACCTAATCGAGGCGACCTTGTCCGCGACCCGCCCCTCCGAGCGCGCCGCAGCCGGAGAACCTGGTTCTCTAACGGCGCTCGTTCAGTCAGCCGTGTACGTGCGCAGCGTCGAGGCGCTGCTGAGGCTCGCCGCCAATCCACAATCCTCCGCCGAGGTTCAGTCAGTGTGCGGCGCGGAATTGAACAAGCTCAAGCAGCAAGCCGACCTGAAGTCCGCGCTGGACGCTTACCTGGTCCGGCGAATCGAGGAGTTCGAGCGGGATCCGGCGAAATTCGTGCCGGCCAAGCCCATCGAAGCGCCCCCCGGCATGCCGATCGGAGACGACGAAGGCTAGCAGCGAATGCCGCTAGCCCTCCAGATCGTGCTGAATGGAGCTTAGGATCTGCGGCGATCTTGCCTTAAGCAGCGCAAACCAGACGCCCCCTATCGCCATGTACCCTAGGAATCCCGCGCGCGAGGAGAGCTTGACGTCGCGGTAGGCGGCGACCGCCACACCGGTGAAGATGTACGCGCTGATCATCGCCCAGCCGGCGAGTGCTCCGGCGTAGGGTCCCAAGCTGCGGCCGATGTAGACGAAGTATGACCCGGCGTCCGGATGCCGCGCCGCCAGGATGCCCACGCTCGCCGCGAGTCGGCGCAATCGCGGCCAGCGACTGGCCGACGGTCTCGATGAGGCTCAGGGCGCCGGGGCGCAATGGCGCAGCGGCTGCATCGGTGGGGACTTCGCCGCGTATCGCGCTCATCGAATGTCTCGTGCCTGGACTCGCTCCAGCCTAACCCAACGCGCGAACTCGCCGCCAGTTCTCGCCGACCGCCGCAACGGTGTAAAATGCTGTGAATAGGCTGCCGCCCCGAAGCAATGCGAAAGGAGATTATGCAGATGACCGTCAAGGCGCTGGTCGCCGCACTAGCACTGATGCTCGGGCCGACGCTTGCGGCGCATGCAGACGATCAACCGGTGAGCGCAGCCGCTTCCGTCTCCGAGCAGACCAAGGCCGTCGGCGAGGCGGTCAAGCAGGACGCCAAGGCCATTGCGGGCGCGGCAAAGGAAGGCGCGCAGCAGGTTGCCGTGGCGGCCAAGGAAGTGGCGCATGAGGTCACCGTCGCGACGAAGCAAGGCGCGCAGCAAGTTGCCGTGGCCGCGAAGAACACCGCGGCGAAAACCAAGGCCGCGGTGAAGGGCGAGGACACCAAACCCGAGCCAAAGCCCGACTCCAAGCCGCCGCAGTAACCTTGAGCTGACACGCCTGCCTTCCGACAATCAACCTGCCTTTCGGCAACCAATAAGAGGAAAACGCCATGCAGAGATTCTCACTTTCCCTCGCCGCCTTCATGCTGCTTGCGACGCTGGCAGCGCCGCCGCTCACCGCGGACGCCGCCGACATGGGCTACAAGCCGGGGCTTTGGGAAAATAAGACGCTCAAACTGGTGGTCGACGGCAAGGACATGGCGGCGCAAATGGCGGAGATGATGGCCAAGCGCGATCAGATGATGGCCGCCCTGCCGCCCGATCAACGCGCCAAGGTGGAGGCCATGTTCAAATCGAGCGGCATCTCCCAAGGCAGCAACGGCAACTACAGAATCTGCATCAGCCCCGAGATGGCGAAACGCGCCACTCCGGTCATCGATAAAGACGCGCACTGCCCGCCCGCGAAGGTCACTCGTAACGGAAATCAGGTCGGCTTCGAAGTGAGCTGCACCTATAACGGAGTCACCTCGGTGGGCAAAGGCACCTCGACGAACAGCGGAGATGTCATCACCACCGAGATGGACATGACATCCACGAACGCGAATGCGAACGGCAAGACTCAGGTCATCCACACGGAAGCGGAAATGCACTTCATTGGGCCCGATTGCGGCGATGTGAAACCGCCCGATGCAGCGCCGCAGCGGCCGTAGCGGCGGGAGAGCCGCCGCACATTCGTGAGGGAGCTCCAGGCGCAGGCCGAGCCACCGGCTCCGAGTGGACTCAAGCACAGTCTGAAGCAGCGGCACATGACGATGATTGCGCTCGGCGGCGTCATTGGAGCGGGCCTGTTCGTGGGCAGCGGCGTGGTCATCAAGGCGGCGGGGCCTGCTGCCGTCATTTCCTTTACGATCACCGGGCTGCTGGTGGTATTGGTGATGCGCATGCTCGGCGAGATGGCGGTCGCCTTGCCGGCGGTCGGCTCTTTCTACGAGTATGCGCGTGTGGCGTTCAGCGACCGCCCCAGGCTCGGCGAGCTCGCCGGCTTCCTGACCGGCTGGATGTATTGGTATTTCTGGGTCATCGTCGTCGCATTGGAGGCGGTGGCCGCCGCCGCCCTGGTGCGCTTTTGGCTGCCGAACGAACCGGCGTGGCTCATCAGTCTGGCCCTGCTGTTGCTGCTCACCGTGACCAACCTCATCTCCGTCAGGTCGTTCGGCGAATTCGAATTCTGGTTCGCCTCGATCAAAGTGGCCGCCATTGTCGTGTTCCTGCTGCTGGCGGGTGTGTTCGTGCTCGGGCTGTGGCCGGGAGTTGTCCCGAGCGTCGCAAACCTGTCGTCGCACGGAGGCTTTGCTCCAAACGGCATGCTGCCCATCCTGACCGGTGCCGTGGCCGCCACCGGTTTTTATTTTGGCGCCGAGATCGTCACGATCGCGGCGGCGGAGGCAGCGGAGCCGGCGAAAGCGGTGGCCAAGGCGACGAACTCGGTGATCGCGCGGGTGCTCCTCTTCTATGTTGGCTCGATTCTCCTCGTGGTATGCCTGGTGCCCTGGAACTCGGCCGCCATCGCCACGCCTTACGTCAGCGCCTTGAATGCCATGGACATTCCCGCCGCGGCGCAGATCATGAACGCAGTGGTGCTCACGGCGGTGCTGTCGGCGCTCAACTCCGGGCTGTATGCCTCTTCGCGCATGCTGTTCGCGCTGACCCGGCGCGGCGATGCCCCGGCGGCCCTGGCCAAGCTCAGCCGCTTGGGCGTGCCGGCGCGCGCGATTTTGCTGGGGACCTCGTTCGGCTACTGCACCGTGATCATGTCGTATGTGGCGCCGGACACGGTATTCGCCTTTCTGGTCAATTCCTACGGAACCGTGGCGGTATTCGTCTACCTGCTGATCGCAATCTCGCAGCTGCGCCTGCGCGCGCGATTGGAGCGCGAGAACCCGGCGCTGCTACGCCTGCGCATGTGGGCGTATCCGTACCTCACCTATGTCGCGATCGCCGGTATGCTCGGCATCGTTCTGGCGATGGCCTTCATCCCCGAACAGCGCACCCCGCTGATTTTCGGCTGCATCAGTCTCGGTATTCTGCTGCTGGGATACGTGGCGCGGCGACGCTTTGGGCCGGAGACCGGCACTGCGGCGCCGTAGATCACCGGAAGCGGGCGCCTTGCCTGGTCAATTCTTTCTGCACTGCCCCGACGTCCAGCCGGTCCAGTGCCTCGTCGCGCTGCAGCGATACGGCCGCCGCCACGCCGGCGCCCTGCCCGCTCACCGCGCAACACATCATGTTGCGGGCCGAGGCATGCGAAATCCGATCGCCGCCGATGCAGCGCCCGGCGACCAGCAGGTTGTCCACTCCCTTGGGCACCAGAGCCCGGTACGGCAGGTGCCAGTAACGGCCGGTGGTCGGCAGAATCAGAATGCCGAAGCCGTCGATGAACTCGGGAAAAATCCCAATGGCA
>Ga0182030_10006683_pt1 | contig 24246 bp, 20 predicted proteins | sample 812S3MmetaG_FD_121299 | JGI IMG/M metagenome (GOLD analysis project Ga0182030, IMG submission 121299) | Permafrost microbial communities from Stordalen Mire, Sweden - 812S3M metaG (Illumina Assembly) | ecosystem: Environmental > Terrestrial > Soil > Wetlands > Permafrost | place: Sweden...
AAACGACTTGACGTATTGATAAGTCACCGCCACCCGGTCGGAGGTTTGCTTCCAAGATATTGTGCCGCTGCCAGAAACCGGATCGGGGTTCAAATCATCAAACCAGGCGGAAACGCGCGGCAGGTTGAAATGATTGGACGGCCAACTGAAGGATGTGCCGGACGGATAAGCGATGTAAGTGACATCGGTAGAATTCATCGTCAGATAACCGTTGCTGCCGATGAAAAACACATTGGTGCGCGTCCCATAAATCGCCACCGTTTGCGAGCCGCTCAAGGTGACTTGCTTGGAATCATCATCGCCCAGCAACACCACGGTGCCGCCGGTGGGATCGGTCGGAAAATTGGTCGCCGCCACCTGGCAGGCATAATAAAAGTTCGCGGTCCCGTTCGGCGTGAAGGTAATGGTGCGAAACTGGAGGTCGTTGGTGTTCACGCTCCCGTCGAAGCCTTCCGTGAACCAGTCCGTCATCTGTGCCCGGCACGGCGCGAGAAACATGAACGAAAAACACACGCAAAAAATCCACCAGCAGACGCAGGGCTTGGCTTTCATATTCACCTCAAGTTAATCTCATGTTTTCTGGGACCGGGAACGGCGGCAACCGACACGCGCTTAACTAATTTTGTGCATCAAACTTTCTTTGTCAAGCGATTGCCGGCCTTTTAGCCGGCGGCGCTTCACGCCAGCTTCTCGCGCCCGCCGTAGCCGGTGTCCAGGTCGTGCCAGAATTCGACCTGGTCCTCGTCGGCTTCCCAGCAAAGAAACACTTCCCGCCCGCCGATGAGCGCCGGAAAATCCACCAGCCCGCGCGACAAATCCTTGAGCTGGATTTCCCGCCGCTGAAACTCCGCGAGAATGTGCTGCATCCCGGCCAGCGCGCGAATCCACTGGTTGACCGTCTCGCCGCCGGTGTCCTGGCCTTCGGCATTCAGGCCGCCCAGGCGTTTGTCGTAGCGCTCCACCTCCGCGCGCCAGCGGTTGAGTTCCGCCAGCCACGCGCGCAGTTGCGGCACAAGCGCCTGCGCCTCGTCGCGGGTGTAATGTTTCTCGAAACGATGAGCCATGATAAAAAAAGACCGTTCGCGACGGCTGCCCGGCAACCACCGCGAACGGTTGAAATCACATGCGCCGGCAATTACTTCTGCCAGGTGCGCTTCTTGTGACGATTCAAGCGCAGCTTCTTGCGCCGTTTATGTTTGTTGATTTTTGCCTTACGGCGTTTTTTCAGTGATCCCATAATTGGATACGGAAAGTTTTATCAAAAGCCGCGGCCGTTGCCAAACAAATTCTGCGGTCAATAAACCACCTTGTTTAGCGGATATTCGATGATGCCTTCCGCGCCGGCGGCCTTGAGCTGCGGAATCAGCTCGCGCACGACCTTTTCATCAATGATCGTTTCCACCGCCACCCAGCCTTTGAGGCTCAGGTTGGAGATCGTCGGATTGCGCAACGCCGGCAGCGCGGTCAGCAGCGATTGCAGGTTTTTCTCCGCGATGTTCATTTTCAAACCGACCTTCGTCTCGGCGTCCAGCGCGCCTTTGAGCAGCAGCGCCATCGTCTCGATCTTTTTGCGCTTCCACGGATTCTTCCACGCGTCCACGTTCGCAATCAAACGCGGCGTGGAACTCAACAATTCATCCACGATGCGCAGTTTGTTCGCCTTGAGCGAGGAGCCGGTTTCCGTGACTTCGACAATTGCGTCCACCAGTTCGTGCGCCTTCACCTCGGTGGCGCCCCAGGAAAATTCCACCTCGGCGTGGACGCCGTTTTTCTTGAGATATTTTTTCGTGAGGTTGACGACCTCGGTGGCGATGCGTTTGCCTTCGAGATCTTTCACCGTTTTCACCGGCGAATTTTCCGGCACGCACAGCACCCAGCGCGCGGGGCGGCGCGAGACTTTGCTGAACAGAAATTCCCCGACATCGTGGACTTTCGAGCCGTTCTCGATGATCCAGTCGTGGCCGGTGATGCCGCAATCGAGGTAGCCGTGCTCGACGTAGCGGCTGATTTCCTGCGCGCGGATGAGGCGGATTTCCATCTCGTCGTCGTCCACATACGGAATGTAGGAACGGCTGCTGACCTGGATGTTGAACCCGGCCTTGGCCATCTTCTCGATGGTGGCCTCCTGCAAGCTGCCTTTGGGCAGACCGAATCTTAATTTGTTGCTCATGTCATTTTTGCTCATGTCAATTGTATTGGTCGCCGAGGATAAACCATTTCCGCGCGGTTGAACAATCTGAATTCGGAAGGTGAACCGGCTTCCGGCTAAAATCTATTTCTTCCAAATCACTCTGCGTCCCTGCACCGCGATCTCCCCGCGCGCGAGCGCCGCCACGCATTTGGGATACAGCTCATGCTCCGCCGCGTGGATGCGCTCGTGCAGCGTCTCCGCCGTGTCGTCGTCCAGCACCGGCACCGGCTGCTGGCCGATGATCGGGCCGCAATCCACGCCCGCGTCCACGAAATGCACCGTGCAGCCCGCCACTTTCACGCCGTGATCCAGCGCCTGCTTCCACGATTGCAGACCGGGAAAGCTCGGCAGCAGCGACGGATGGACGTTGACGATGCGCCCCGCGAACGCGCGCAGAAAATCTCCTTTCAGCACGCGCATGAAACCGGCCAGCACGATCAAGTCCACGCCGGCGTTTTGCAGCGCGGCGACAAACGCGCGCTCCGCGTCCTCGTCCAGCTTGGTGCGGAAATTGCCCGGCGCGATAAAGCGGGCCGGCAGGTTGCGTTCCCGCGCGTGCGCGAGGATGCCGGCGTTCGCGACATCGCTCAACACGATGGCGATTTCCGCCGGAATTTTCCCCGCCGTCACCGCCCCGGCAATCGCAACAAAGTTGGAGCCTTTGCCGGAGCCGAGCACGCCCAGTCGAAATGTTTTGCTCACTGCGTTTGAATAACAGAGCGTCCGCTCAAAACAAGCGGAAACCAAGCCCTGACCGTTTCAATTGCCGCAGCCGGCCCCGCTCACGGCGCGCTGACGGGCGGAATCCCCTGCCCCGCCGGCGCCGGCAGAAACGCCGCCTTCACGTTCGTCCGCAGCATGAACACCAGCAGCAGCACCGGATACACCATCCCGAAACAGCCGCCGACCATGCCGCCAATCGCGCCGGCCGCCGCCCCCACCGCCTCCGGCCCCGACTTTTGATGCGCCTGCTCCAGCAGCGGCTTCATCATGAAGAAATAATTCGCCACCGTCCCCACCACAATCATCACCACGGAATAAATGGCATACACGATGGACACCGTGCGCGCCCACGGCTGCAATTTCAGCAGCCCGATGCCCGCCAGCAGCAGCGCCACCGCCGCCAGCGTCCCCTGCACCATGGAAAACTTCAGCCACGCCGCGAACGCCGGATTATCATGGATGAGTTGGATCACCGGATTGTGCGTGCCCGCCGCCTGCGGCAGGAACATGAAGAGCGAGGCGATCATGCTCAAGACGCCGATAACAGCAAACACGATATTGAGGATGCCGAAGACGGTGACGGAGGTGGGTCGGTTCATAAATGTGAGGTGGGGCATTAAGTAAAACTTCCGCCCCGCCGCGTCAATGTTATTAAACCACCGCGCCCCGCCGGAAACCCGCGCCGAACCGACCAGTGGCGGCACCATGGACGGTCAACCCCGCCAATCCCGAAGGGATTGAATCATCCAGCCCGGCGTTGCCGCACCGGCGGCTACGCCGGGTGACAACCAGCCAAATAAAATCCGCAACTCTGAAGGAGACATCTGCAAAAGTCGGAGCACCGGCCTCCGGCACGGCTCGAAACGGTTGAATTTTCAACGCGCCGTGCCGGAGGCCGGCGCTCCAAACGCAATCACAGTGCCTTTTGCAGAGGTCTCTTTCAGGATTGCTCTGGGGCTACGGCGCGCGGAGGCGGTAGAAGCGCGCGGGATAATTCGTCCATTGCGCATCGCTGAAATAGGCTGAACCGCTCGTGAGCGTGTTCGTTTGCACCGGCTGCCAATTGATAAGATCCGCGCTGGCTTCCACCACGACGGTTTGCCCGATGGCCCAGATGATATTGAAACCGAATCCGTTTGTGTTCACGCCAAAACTCGTATCGGTGGTTTGCACTTCTGGCAGCCACAATTCGGTGGGAACATAGGCCAGTGTATCGCTCCAGCCGGTAGTTCCTGGCAAATTTGTGAGAAATGCCAACCCATTCGTCACGAAGGCCAACCCCAATTCGACTTCGGGGTTGGCCAAAGCGACGATGATGAAGGCAAAAGGCGCGAATGGGTTGAACCATGCTTGTCCGATTGCCGGCCAACCTTGAAAAAGCAAAAGCATGAAATAAATGCCGAGGCGCAAAGCCCGCAGAGCAACGCGGAGAAACTTGTTTCAGGCAAACTCCGCGTTCCTTGCGTCGCTGCGTTTCGCCGGGTTTGGCCTCCAACTCCATTTTTTTGGCCGTGTCCCCATAACTGGTGACAAGACGGAATCGGGAAGTCTGCTAGACTGTCTTCAGTTGAACGTGGTGGAGGTCCGGTTCAACGGAAAATTTAACGTGTGTTGTTTAGAGGCCGGAGTAGTGTCCGGCCTCTTTCTTTTTCCCCGATCAGCGGATGAAAAAACGGCCGGAACAAAGCTTGCTCCGGCCGTTTTGCATTGGTAGGGATGCCGCGCTGCGCCGTCCCCGCCCGGAGCGAAGCGAAGGGCGGAACGAATGTGACAATTAACAAACCGCGCGTCCCGGTCATTCGGTTCCGTCGCCTGACGCTGCGCTCGGCGACGGAGACAGCGCAGCGCGCTGTCCCTACCATCCCTTCCGTCAAAGATATAATCGCGTGGCGCCGGCCTATGGGCCGCCGTTGTGGCAGTCAATGCAGACGGGGTTGTCGTCCAGGTCGCCGCCGGGATGGACGAACTTCTGGCCGGCGGGCGCGAGCTTGTTCAATTCCTCCCCGGCCCCCTGCGCGAGAATGGTGTGGCAGGTGTTGCAGTCGTTGGCCTTGATGGAAGTCTTGTGATCCTCGGTCTTGTGCTGGCCGTCGTGGCAGCGGAAACAGCCGGGCCAGATCATGTGGCCGACGTTGTCGGGATACGCGGCCCAACTGGCTTTCATTTCAGGAAAGAAGTTCTCGGCGTAAATCTGCTGGATGGTGGCGGTGGCGGCGGCGATGCGCGCGTCGTTCGGATACTTGGCGGTGAGCGCGGCGGCGATGCCGTTCGTGGCCTCGTCGTCGGTTTTGTAAGGCCGGGTGAGGACGTAGAGGGCGTTGGTCTTGATCCACGGAATGCCGGGGTCAATCTTGTTGAGCGCCATGGCCTGGTTGACGGCTTTCTCCGGCGAGAGATAACGGTGCGAGGGGCGCGTGTGGCAGTCCATGCAATCCATGGTGCGCAATTCCATCTTGGCGACGTCGTTGGTGAAGTTCTTGGTCTTGAAGACGGTGACTTTGCCGGCGGCGTCGGTGACGCGCACCCAGGGAATCTTCTGGCGGGCGTTGTCGGTGGCGATGTATTCCACCTTGTTGCCGGGCAGATTGTGCCAGTGAATGCCGCCGACGGGGCCGTGCGCGGCATCGCTGCCGCCAATCTTGAGCAGGAGGCGGATGGAGTAAGGCGAATTGGAGGCGTCGCTCTGGAAATAATTGAACGTGCGGTCGAGGTTGCCGACGAAGGACTGGGGCCAGTGACATTCCTCGCAGGTGTCGCGCGCGGGGCGCAAGTTATGAATCGGCGTGCCGATGGGGCGGGAGTATTTGTTGAACGCGACGGAGTAAAGCTGGTAGGAACCGGAGATCTTGGACTTCACGAACCAGGAAACGCCCTTGCCGACGTGACATTCCACGCAGGCGACACGCGCGTGCGGGCCGTGATCATGCGTGACCTTTTCCGGCTTCATCACCGTGTGGCAGGTCTCGCCGCAAAAGGTGACGGACTCGGTGAAATTGAAGGCGTTGTAGGAGCCGATGGCCGAGAGCAAAAGAAAAACCGTGCTGCCCGTGATAAAAGTAATGAGCACCCGGCGGTCGCGGGCGTTGCTCAAATCAATCTGCAAAGAGGTCGGCCCCCCGCCGTGAGTGCGGCGACGGCGCTCCCACCACGCGCCGGCAAAAACCAAAACAATCCCGGCGATTAAAAAAGCCGGCACACCCATGTAGGTGAGAATGCTGACGTAGGGATTGGAGAACTTGGCAATCGCGTCGAGGACGAACAGCAGCAAAAAGGAGAACAGCGCGCCGATGCCCACCACCATGCCGACAAGGCTGATCCAGTTGCGGAACAAGGAGAGGCGCGTGGTCTTGGCGGAGCCAGTTTCAGGATTCATGCAGGCGGGATTGGAATTAGATAATGGGTCTGGTCAACGGAAAATAAAACGGCTGCTGGCCGGCAATAAAAACACCGGCGCAATTCACGAGAATTCGCCGGCAAAAAAGCCGGCCGGCAGCCCGGACAAATTACTTCTTCAAACCACGGACATAGGCGACGAGCGCCTTCACTTCGTCAGCGGTCAAGGTGTCAAACGGCTTCATGAGCGTCTTGTCCTCGGGCGACTTCAAGCCTTCCTTGATGGCCTTGGTGGCGGCGTCATCCTTGAGATCGGCCTGCACCTTGGCGTCGGTGAAATCCTTCGCGCCGAGTTTCTGGCCCATCTTGGTGTCGCCCTTGCCTTCGGCGCCGTGGCACTTGGCGCAGAGGTTGTCGTAGTTTTCCTTGGCGTCGGCCGCCTTCGCGGAAAGCGCGGCGGTGAGGCCAAACAGCGTGACTAACAGAAGCATTTTCTTCATGGTTATAATATGGTTGGTTTTGATGTTGCCGGTGCTCATGCGCCGGTTTCAAGAACAGTATTAAGCAAGGACGGCAATTCGACTAACCGTTTTTTGACTAATCTTTGGCATAATTTGATTAGTCAACATTCCATCAAAATCGGAATGGGCCGCCGGCTCCAGAAAATCGCCGATCAAATCGCCGCCGCCGGTCCGGTCCGCGCCGATCAACGGAGCGCCGGCATCCGGCAGCGCCAAAAGCCTCGCCTTCGCCCGGCCCGCAGAACTCAAACCACGCCGGGATCAAATATTAGTATTGAAATGTTTTGCCGTTCGGTTAATAATTTGCCTAATGGCGAAGCGAAAGACTGGCGGCTGGTGTCGGCGCTGGTTGCGGAACGTCCGGGCAAATTGCCTGGCGTCCACGCTGATGGCCGGGCTTTGTTCCGGGACGATGCTGCGCGCGGCGGATTTCGTCCTTGCCAGCAACGCTTCCTCAAACGCCGTCACGGCGGCGCTGGAATATCAGGAGACCGACTACCCCATCGTCAACTGGGGCGTGTCCCTGACGACGCAAACCGCTCCCTTCCCCAACGAGCCGGCGGCGGCTTCGGGAAAAATCGTGCGCGGCGTTTTGAGTTTCGGCGGCGAGAGCAGCAATGACATCGCCTTCGTCTGGCAGCGCGACGCCGGCAAATTATTTCTCGACCTCAACCGCAACCGGAATTTCACCAACCATCCCGCCAACATTTTTTCGGCGCGGTCGGTCAGACCGGTTTATTACCAGACCTTCACGAACATTCACCTGCCCTTCAACACTGCCGCCGGCAAATGCCAGGTGCTCGCGGACCTTAATTTCTGGGACTACAGTTCGCGGCCCAGTTGCAGCCTCGCGGTGCGCTCGTTCTGGCAGGGCAAGGTGACGCTGCAAGGCCGCGACTGGCAGGCCGGCCTCGTCCAGAATGTTGTGAACCCGACCGGCGCGCTTGAAAACGGCCAGTTCCTGCTGCGTCCGTGGGCACAGCGCAGCAAGCCTTTCAGCGCCTTCGGCACGGCGCCCGACGCCGTTCCGTTCACGCGGAAACTTTTTCTGGACGGCCACGCTTATCAATTGGATCCCATTATCGCGGCACCGGATGGCGCGGTCCGGCTCGCGCTGCAATTCACGGAAAAACCCGTCGCGCTCGGCGAAATTAAAATCAGCGGCAAATATGTTCAGCGCCTCGTTCTGTCGGGCGGGCCATATCTGGTGCTGCTGGATGATCCGGCCGGCACCGTGAAAATTCCGACCGGCAGCTACAATCAGCCCAACATCCGGCTTGGACAGAACGGCACCGAAGCCTTGTGCAATTCCAGCCAGTCGTTGTTTGGCCGTCAGCTTTCCGTGAACGACAAAACGCCGACGGTGTTAAACCTCGGCGGGCCGCTGACCAATTCCGTCACCGTCAGCCGGCACGGCGAAGATTTGCGCTTGGATTACCGGCTCGTCGGGGTCGGCGGCGAAACTTACCAGCTCGCGAATGAAGACCGTTCGCATCCGCCGGAGTTCGCCATTTACAAGGACGCCAAAAAAATCGCGTCCGGCAAATTCGAGTTTGGTTGAAGCGGCACCTGTTCGCACTCATGGCGAGTGCCTCTCACCGCCGGCGGCAAACTGACCATCGTGGCTTCGTCCGATCTCGGCGCGCTCGGCTCCAAAGACGGTTTGCCCGTCGCCTACGACTGGGCGTTGCCTGGCGTCGCGCCGCTGCTGCTGCCGTGGCTGGTGATTCTGGGACTGCTCACCTTGAAACCCAATCGCTGCGCGAGTGCGTGGCTGATCTGGCTGCCGCTCGGCTGCGTGTTTGTGCTCACGTTGGCACCGCCAACTTTCCTGCCGCCGGGAACCGACTTTTTCCTGGATGCCATCGCCGCGCTGGCGATTGGCCTGGCCGCCGTCTGGCTCCTGTCGAATTATCTGAAACAACAACATCGCGCGCTCACGTTTTTGTGCGTGTTGTTTGCGCTGGCAGGTTTCAGCGTGCTGGCGGCGGTCGCGAAACAAGGCTTGAGCCTGCTGACCGTCGAGTCGCTCCAAATCGGAGTCGTGCTGGGCGTTGGCGTGCTGGCCAGTTCGTTGGCGTTGAGCGTGACCGGATTTATTTGCCGCCGCCGCTTCCGCCCGCTGGGAATTTATGCGTGGCTGTTGCTGCTGCTCGCCGGCATCTGGCTGCTGCTCGCCGCGCCATTCTTCGTGATTGCGCTGGTGGCTTCCAGCGGCGGAATTCCGTGGAGCGAATTTTTCATTCCCGTGCTCGCCGTGGCCACCGGCAATTTCGCAATCCTGCTCCCATTTATTATTTTGTCGTCGGCCAGTCCGCTTTTCCGCGAACGGCTCAAGGCGTTGCTCAATTTGAAACCGGTCGCGCCGCCGGTGATTTCGCCGTTGGCGGAAACCGGTTTGAAAACTTGAATTCGATAACGTGCAAACCAAGGAAACATTATGAAACGTTCCAGAAAATTAATTCTGGCCGGAATCTTTCTGGCCGGCACCGCGTTCGCGCAGACCGAGCAATGGCTGGAATATCACACCGGCACGGAAGGCCGCGCCTATCAGCAAATGAAGCTCACGACCAATCCGCCGCCCGGCGTCGCGCTGCCCAAGCTGAACGCGCCGCCATTTTTCGCGCGCTGGAAAACGCCGCTGGACCCCGCCGGCGGCCGGTGGATGTGTTTTGATCGCTCGCGCAAGTCCGGGCCGTATGACCGCGTGTTCATTGACAGCAACGGCAACGGCCGGCTGGATGACAAATCGCCCATCGCCGCGCGGCTGGATTCTTACAGCGCCTTTTTCCCGCCGGTGCCGGTGGTGTTCAAAGGCGAGGACGGGCCGATTTCTTATCACCTTATTTTCCGGTTTTATCAGTATGAAAACAATCCCGCGCAACTGCTCGCGTCGTCCGCTGGCTGGTATGAAGGCCTGGTGAATTTCGACGGCGTGAAAAAGCGCATCCAACTGATTGACGGCAATGTCAACGGCACCTTCAATGACCTCGCAGAAAATCCGTATGACAGCGACCGTGTCCAGATCGAAGGTGACAAAACAAACGAACGATTCCTGGGAAAAATGGTGGAAGTGGACGGAAAATTTTTCAACATCGAGGTGGCCCGCGACGGCGCGTTTGTCAAAGTGCAAAAGGCGGAAAACGTCGCGCTCGGCACCGTGAGCGTGGTGACCAACATATCGGAGTTTGCCGCGTTCGGCACGAACGGCCATTTTGTGCGCAAACCGGTGAACGGCGAATTCACGCTGCCAGCCGGCCGTTACCAGGTCTTCCGTTGGACGATGAACCGCAAGGATGAAAAAGGCATGGCATGGACAATGTCAGGTTATGATTTTCCGAAAACCAACGGCTTCACTGTCGCCGCCGACCAACCCGTCGCGCTGGAAATCGGCGAACCGGTGTCGGCCGAACTCAAGGCCAACGAGCAAACCAATCGTCAAATCACCTTCAGCCTTAGCTTCAAGGGCCGGCAAAACGAATCCATCGAAATGCTGCGCGACGGCCAGCGGCCGCGCGGGCCGAAATTGATGCTCGCCACCGCCGACGGAACCTTGTGTTACACGAACACGTTCGAGTTTGGATGAGGCGGCGTTTGCTCGCTCTCATGGCGGGAGCCCAAAAATACCAAGCGTCCGTTGGCCGGCAGCGTCAAGATTTTCAGCCCGTTCGAGGTGCTGACGAGTCCGGTGAAACTGGAAGCAAAACCGTAACTGAACCTGAGTGGTGAAGTTGAACAAGAATCGCGCGCGGTTGGCGCGCTGACCTTTTGTTTGTGGAGATTTATCGGCAAAACCAAATTGAATCACATGACAACAAAACAAATGCTTCTGGCCGCTGTCGTCGCCACGCTCGTCTGCGCGGGCGCACATTTGCGTGCGCAGGAAGCCGCGCCGGCTGGCACAAACACGGCCAAATTTTCCGGCGCCGTCACCGACGCCGCCGGCCAGCCCGTTGCCGGCGCGACGGTGGCGTATTGGCATTATGCGGAAAATCTGGCAAATCCGTTCCAGCAGGAAAACCCGGAAATGGAAAAGCAAACCGCCACCACCGGAGCCGACGGCGCATTTTCATTTCAGACTTCTGCCAGCATCGGAATTTTACTGGCGCAAAAACCGGGCCTGGCCCCGGCGTGGAAATTATTGAATCAAATGCCCAATGCCGGGCGCGAGACGGAAGGAAAACTGGTGCTGACGCCGCCAGGTTTTTTGGCGGGCACGGTGCTGGATGAATCAAACCGGCCCGTCGCCAACGCCGAAGTTTATGTCGCGCTGGCCATTGGCGAGCGGTCGCAGAACCGTGGCATTGGCGCGTTTAATACCTTGTTCGGCAAACCGGCACGCGACCATTTTTCGGCGCACACGGATGCGGCGGGACATTTCCGGCTGGAAAATTTCCCCACCAACGCCTCGGCCATGCTGGCAGTGGATTCGCCGGGAAAAGTTCTGCATCCGGCGGAACGGGAAAATTACAATTATGAAGAAGCCGGCTACCGCGCCGGTCAGGAGGACATCAAGCTGACCATCGAACCGGCTGGCGGCATCGAGGGCAAAATCGTCGCGGGCGAAAACAGCCCGCCGCTGCCCGCCGCGCAATTGTTGTTGCAGCCGGACGCGCCGCGCGGTTTTTCGATGACCGAAACGACGCCGGCAAAATCGGACACCAACGGCGCATTTCATTTTGACAAGGTGCTCGCCGGCGTTTACCGCATCCAAGTTTTCTTCGGTGCCAAAAACGATTCCGGCTGGGTTGCGGAAATGGTGCCCGTCACCGTGACCGCCGGACAAACGACGCGCGCCGTGCAGGTGAAGGCGGTGCGCGGCGCGGCGCTGGAAGTGACCGTGCTAGGCGCAGCTGATCGCAAGCCGCAGCCCAAGGCGAACGTCACGGCGTTCATGGACGAATCACAGGCTCACGGTATTTCCGACAGCAACGGCGTGGCGAAACTATTTGTTTTGCCGGGCGATTTTCAGGTCTCGGCTTTCCGGCAGCAGCCGCCGGCGTCCGGCCAGACCTCCGCCACGGTGGAAGCGGGCAAGACCAATCGCGTGGAAATTGAACTGGCTGAAATATCCAACGGGCAATTTGGTTCCGCGCCGGCGCAAAAGATTTCCGGCGTCGTCCACCTGCCGGACGGAAAGCCAGCCGTCGGAGTTTTGGTGCAGTTGGTCAGCCCATTTGGAATGCGCGGTGAAGATTTTAAGACCGACGCGAATGGAAAATTTGAACTGGAATGGAACCCGCGCCAGTTCGGCGGACAAAACGATCAAACCTCGTGCATTCTCGTCCGCGACGTGGGACGCAATCTGGCCGTGGCGCAGGATTTGGACGAGGACACCACCAATCTGGATTTGAAACTTGCGCCGGGACTCACGCTCGTGGGCCGCGCGGAAGCCGGCGGCAAGCCGCTCACCAACGCGACCGCGCAGCTCGTTTTCTGGACGGGCCGCAGCGGCATGTGGCTGCAAGGCCTGGCACGCACCAACACGCCGGGGCAGTATGAAATTCCCGCACTGCCGCCCGGTCGAAAATACGGCGTCATTGTTTCCGCGCCGGGCTACGGCCAGAAACAAAATCACAATCTGGAAATTTTCACCGATCCCGGCCGGCAGGAACTCGACCCCGTGGAACTCAAGCTGGCAAATCTCAAGCTCGCCGGCCAGGTGCTCGACGCCGACGACAAGCCGGTCGCGCGCTGCAACGTGAATATTTTTGGCGATGACCAGCCCAACGCCAACACGCGCACGGATCGCGACGGGCGTTTTTCTTTTGAGCACATTTGCGAAGGCACGGTCCGCCTTTCCGCGAACAGCCAGCGCGCCTTTGGCAACATTTCCGCCGAGGGCGGCGACACGAATGTCGTTTTGCATCTCGGCGAAAACATGAGTTATTCGTCCGGCGAAAAATTGCACAAGCTGCGCGGCGTGGTGACGGACGCCGCCGGCCAGCCCGTCGCCGGCGCGCAGGTGGCGGTGTTTCCGAACAACGGCGCGCACTGGACCAAGACCGGCACCAACGGCGAATACAGCCTGAACTGGTCGCTCCAGTCGTGGCAGATGCAAAACGGCGGCGCGATGCTCGTGGTCCGCGACAAGGCGCATGATCTGGCGGGCACGGAGGAATTGCCGGAAGAAACCACGAATCTTAATTTGAAATTAAAACCTGCGCTGACGTTTTCCGGGCAGGTGAAAAATGCCGACGGCGCACCGCTGACCACGGCGCAAGTGGGTTTGTGGCTGAAGGCGGGCAACAGCTTCGACAATTTGGACGATTCCTCGTCCAAGCCGGTAAATGCCGAAGGCCGTTTTGAAATCAAGTGCCTGCCGCAGGACGCGCAATTTCTCGTTTATGCGTCGGCCAAAGGTTATGGCAAAGGCCAGGAGCAGCTTCAGCCGGAATACGAATCAAACCGCGTGGAACTCGCGACGTTCGCCCTCAAGCTCGCGGACCGCGTCATCGCCGGACAGATTTTGAAAGATGACGACAAGCCGGCGTCCGGCGTGAATATCAATTTGAACGGCGACGGCCAGCCGGACGGGAACATGACCACCGACAGCCAGGGCCGTTTTCATTTTCCGGTTTGCGAGGGAAAAATCCGCCTGTTCGCCTATTCGCAAAATGGCGGTGGCAATGCACAGGCCACGGTCGAGGCCGGCGACACCAACATCGTGATGAACCTGACCGCGTCGCCGGGAGCCTTCCGCGAACCGCCGCGCCGCGCCGCGCTCAAGGGCAGCCCGCTGCCGGATTTGACCAGCGTGAATCTCGCCGCCGCCGCGCCCGCCGGCCAACCGGTGTTGCTGTGCCTGTTCGACGCCGGCCAGCGGCCGTCGCGCCACGTCGTAAACCAGTTGGAGCAGCAGGCCGCCGCGCTCCGGCAGAAAAATGTTTTCACCGCCGGCGTGCAAGCCACCGTGACCACCGACGATATTTTCAATCAATGGAAAAGCGCCAGTCCGGTTTCATTTCCCGTCGGGCGCGTCACGGAAAAATCCGCAAAAACCAAATGGGCGTCGGAAGTCACCGCATTGCCGTGGTTAATTCTGACGGATGCCAGCCATCGCGTGATCGCGGAAGGTTTCTCGTTCGACGAACTGGATGCACAGATCAACAAGCTCGCGAAGTAAGTGCGTGCGTGCCGGTCGCGATGGATTAGGATTGAAATTGCTTTTCAAATCTGTCCCAATGGCGATGCAATGCAAACCGCTGGAAACCAATTTCGCCGGTCATCCGACGACGATGCCGTGAACCAGCCCGGAGGTGTGGGGCGACCTGGTGGCGCTCCTGGTCTTCAAAACCAGTGTGGGGCTCAACAAAGTCCCAGGTGGGTTCGATTCCCATCCACCTCCGCCAATTTTTTCAATCCGTGCGTTTAGCATGTTCAAACGAATCCCACAGCCGCCGGTGAATCCCGCCTCGCGGGCGCGGGAGCGTCATGATTTCTGGCCGGGCTTCGGCGTGGTGCTCGCCGGCATCATCGTGACATTTTGTGGCGCGCGGCATCTGACCGGCGTGGACACCGTGGACGGAAATACCGCGTGGGAAAGCCAGTTGGTCAAAGCCTTCTCGACCGGTGGCCTGCAATTCCCCGATCAAGTCGCTCCACCACCGCCGCCGAAACTGGATGACGTGGCCGATCCTGGCGCGGCGCTCGACCGCTGGGCGAAACAGCAGGCCAATGTCCAGCCGCCGACGTGGAAAATCCGCGTGGATTTGGGGGCCAAAGCAGCCTGTCCGACCTGAATAAAATAAATTTCCGGCCACATGGCGTGGCCGATTATTCGCATGGAATGTCCCGTTCACACTTGCCCCGAACGGCCACCGGCAACGCTTGGCCGCAAGCTGTCGCGCCTGCGGCCGTGGGTGCAAACCGGCTTTCTCGCCGTGTGGCTCGCGCCGGTGGGCCGGTGGCTGCACGGCATTCCCGGCTGCGTGTTTCATTGCTACTCGTGTCCGCTGTCGTCCTTCGCGTGCCCGATTGGCGTGATGGCAAATTACGCCGCACTGTTGCCGGTCGTTGGCGAAGTGCCGTATTTATTGATCGGAACGCTCCTGCTCGTCGGTGCCGTCAGCGGCTCGCTGGTCTGTGGCTGGGCGTGTCCGTTTGGTTTTCTCCAAGATTTACTCGGAAAAATTACAAACCGGAAAATCAATCTGCCAGCGTGGACCGGTCACATTCGTTACGTCGTGCTGGTCGGGTTGGTGCTGCTGCTGCCGATGATTTTGGGCTACCAAGGAATTCCGTTTGAACGACAGGTGATTTCCATCTGCCGACTTTGTCCGGCGGGCGCACTGGAAGCCGGTTTGCCCTATTCCGCGCAAAGTCTGCTCGCCGGCAACGGCTGGATCATGAGCGGATTGAAGACCGGCATTTTGATCTCGTTCCTGGCTGCTGCGATTTTCATTCATCGTCCATGGTGCCGGATTTTTTGTCCGCTCGGCGGTCTGCTCGCGCTCTTCAACCGTTTCAGCCTGTTCCATCTCCGGTTCAATTCCAAGGAATGTGTCGAGTGCAACCTCTGCCGCAGCCGCTGCTCGATGGGCGTGAAAGTGGATCAGGCGGTCAACGTCACCGGCTGCATCCGCTGCCTCGAATGCACCACCTGCGGCGCGCTGGAACCAGCCTTCGCCCTTCCGGCGAAAAATCCAGAACCGTCAAAGCCGCCGGTCACTTAAGCCGTTCCAGATTTTCCTGATAAAACATTTTCACCGGCGCGCCGCCCATCGCGATGGCGCACCACGCCGCCTCGTCCAGTTCCGCCGGCGAGATGCCCAGTTCGCGCGCCTTGCGAAAATGCACGTCGAAGCACGGCTGGCAGCGGCTGCCCACCACTTGGCTGAACAAAATCAGTTCCTTCGTTTTTTCATCCAGCGCGCCGGCGGACTGCACCGAACGAATCAGCGCGCCAAACGCCTTTTGCGATTCGGCAACGGAGCTGGCCGCAGATTTGTTTTGGAAAACGTCCGCGCAACAACCGTCGCCGTGGGCGGGAGAATTTTTTGGTGAGGTATTCATGGCGTCATTTTTCTGTGGGTGAATGTCTGGATTTGATTTTGAATATTCGGCCGGCGAAAGAAAAACCTTTCCCGCTTCGCCGGCAACAATTTTGCCGATGACAAAATTGCCCGCGCCGCGTGTCGCCAGAGATTGTCGCAAGCTTTCCAAACGCTCCGGCGCAATCGCGATCAGCAATCCGCCGGAAGTCTGCGCATCAAATCCCAGGTTCACCGCCGCTTCGTCCACGCCCGGCGCAAGCTGAAGGCCATCGCCGACATACTTGCGGTTGCGCTCAATCGCGCCCGGAATCACGCCCTGCCGCAAAGCGTCCATCGCGCCATCGAACGCCGGCAGCGCGTCGGCAAAAATCTCCGCGCCCAGCTTGCTTTGACGCAACATCCGCCGCAGGTGCGCGAACAGGCCGAAGCCCGTGATGTCCGTGCAGGCCGACGCGCCCGCTGCCTTCATGGCTTCCGCTGCCGCGCGATTCAGTGCGGCCATGGAAATTTCCGCCGCCGCCGTGCCCGCCGGATAATCGCGACCGATTTGCCGACAAAAAGAAAGCACGCCCGTGCCGAGCGGCTTGGTGAGCACCAGCACATCGCCGGCATTGGGTTTTTCCAGCGCAGCGGCCACGGCGGGATTGATCAAGCCCGTGATGGCAAAGCCGAGTTTGATTTCGTCATCCTTGACGCTGTGCCCGCCGACGAGCGCAACGCCGGCTTCCTTGAAAATTTCCATCGCGCCATCGAGCATCTGAAAAATTATTTCGCCTGGCAATTTCTCGGAAGGAAACGCCAGCACGCTCAACGCCGTCCGGGGCGTGCCGCCCATCGCATAAATGTCCGAGAGGCAGTTGGCCGCGCAAATTTTACCAAAGAGCCGCGCATCATCCACGCACGGCGTGAACACGTCCACCGTTTGCACCAGGCAGAGATTTTCCGAAATCCGGTAGATCGCCGCGTCATCGGCTGCGGCCAATCCCGAAATCACCGCCGGGTCTTTCACTTCCGGCAACCGAGCCAACACCGCGTCCAGATCGGCGGGCGAAATTTTAGAAGCACAACCGGCGTTGCGCACGAGCTGCGTCAATTTTACCTGCGAAACAGCCACCGGCTCCGGTCGTTCGCCGGCGCACGGACAAATATTCTGTTCCCGCAGCACGTCGCACGGACAGGGCCGGCGAACATCGCAAATGCAATGGCCCAGCAGTTGCGAGCGTTCCATGACGCGCCGGCGTTTGGCCAAATCAATTTTCATTTCACATTGGTAGTGGCACCGGCGTCTCGCCGGTGAGTTTCTGATTTCGTTGAGGCCTGATTTGATCCGGCCGACACCGGCGGGACGCCTGTGCCACTGGAGTTCAAAAGTTTTTTTGCCTCCACGCCCGGCGTGCGGTTGTTGCCGGAGCGGACGGTGAAACGGATTTTATCCAGATAATCCACCAGCGGCACGGCGAACTTGCGGCTGACGCCCAGCGCGTCGCGAAAATCCATCGTGGAAAATGCCGGCGCTTTCTGGAAAAGTTTCAGTGCGGTTTGCTTGCCGGCTTCCACCGCGTCGCGGTGCATCCAAATCCGCTCATCGAGCTTCATCACCACGCCGCGTTCCGCCAGCAGTTTTGCGATCACAGTCACGCGGGGCAATGGCTCGTTCACCAACACTGCCAGTTCTTCCAAGCCCGGCGGCAACCAGCCGGCCTGCTGCAATTTCGCGGCAATCTGATGGCAAAGATTCTGGTCGCGGCCAGGAACTCGCGCGTTCCAGCCGGCGCGCGACAGCCAGGCGTCGTTGCGTTCGAGCTGCTTCGACTGAAGCAACGATTCGGTCGCCGCGTCCAACAAAACCGGATTGGCTTTGAGTGTCGCCAGCAATTCTTCGCGACTAATGCCGGCGCGCTGCGGATTGGCGGCGTGGAAAATCTGCGTGGCCGCGAGAATGTTCTCCGCCATTTTTTCAACTATTTCTCGATGAAGCCAGCCGCCGCCGGGCACGGCAACAACACGGTTTTCCATGCGCAATTTTTCCAGTGCGGTGGAAATTTCTTCCGGGCGGCTCCAGCATTTTTTTTGCAGGCTGGCAACGGTGGCCGGCGCTTCACTTTCACGCACCATCTGTTCGCACCAGCGCAGCGGGTCGGCGACGGCTTCGCGCCGGGCCGCGAGCAAGTCGAGCGTCCATTGTTTTTTGCGGCGCAGGCGCGTGTTGCTCAAGCCAAGAATTTGTCCGCCGCCGATGGTGGTCAAACCGCTGCCGCCGGTGCCGGTGATGTTGGCGCGCACCACAAATCGTTCGCCGGGCACCAGCGGCAGCGGCGAGGCGAAGCGTAGCTGGACAAATTGTTTTTCTCCGCCTGTCATCGCGGTTTCGTCCAGCATCGCCAAGTGCGCCGAAACCGCAGCGGTGCCGATATGAAATTGCACTCCGAGATAGTCTTCGATTTTGGCGGAGATGGCTTTCAGGATTTGCAATTCCGCCTCGGCCATCGTGACCGGCTCAAAATGATTCGATCCGCAGAGAACTGCGCCGCGCCGCACGGTTTCGTAATCCAACTCCGGAATGTTCAGCGCCACGCATTCGCCGGCGTTGCCTTCCGTGGCGTCTTCGCCATAGACCTGCATTTTACGAACGTGCCCGGACCGGCCGGCGGGCAGCAGATACAATTCCTCGCCGGGCCGAATCTGCCCATGCGTGGGAATGCCGGTGACGACCGTGCCCGCGCCGCGAATCGTGAACGCATCCTCGACCCACATTCGGAAAAGCCCGTTGCGCTTGCGTTCACCGCAGGCGTTCACGACTTGATTCAGCGAATCAAAAAAATGGTCGTAGCCTTCGCCGGTGAGGTTGGAAATCGGACAAATGGGCGCGTTGGCCAGAAAAGTTTCCGCCAACAGCCGGCGCAAATCCTGAATGACATATTCCCGGCGCGCCGCGTCCACCAAATCCGTTTTCGTCAGCGCCACCACGCCATGCTTCAAACCCATCAGCGTGAGAATGTGCAAATGTTCGTGCGTCTGCGGCATGATGCCGTCATCCGCTGCGACGACAAAAATGACCACGTCAATGCCCTGCGCACCGGCAACCATGTTGCGGATGAAATCCACATGGCCCGGCACATCCACAATGCCGACCACGCGTTTGTCCGCGAGCTGGCACGGCGCGAAGCCGAGGTCTATCGTCAGGCCACGCGTTTTTTCCTCGGCGAGCGTGTCGGTCTCGCAGCCGGTGAGCAATTTCACGAGCGCGCTTTTGCCGTGGTCCACGTGCCCGGCGGTGCCGAGCATGATGTTGCGGCGCGACTGGCTCATGCGGCAATTCTTCCCAGCGCCGCCGCGACCAGCGGCACTTGTTCATCGGTCAACGTGCGAACATCCAGAAGGACGCGCTCGTTTTCGATGCGGCCAAAAATGCACGCGCCATCCAGCCGCAGCCGCCGCGCCAGTTCAGATGCGCCCATTTCTGAAAAAGAAATCGTCACGGCCAAACTGGGAATTCCTTCTGTCGGCAACGAGCCGCTGCCGAGGTAAGCTTCGCTGGCGGCGATTCCAATTTGAGCCTTGGGTGCCTCGGCCGCAATCAGACGCATAAGTTTTTTGGCGCGCTTCTGCAAATCTGCCATCGGCGTGCTGATCATGCGATAAGTCGGATGCTCGTTTTGTAATCGCGCCGGATCGCGGAAAAGTTGCAAAGTTCGTTCCAGCGCCATCAGGCAGGTTTTGTCCACGCGGACGGCGCGCATCAGCGGATGCTTGCGCAATTTTTCAATCAGCGATTTTTTGCCGACGACGATGCCGCATTGGCCCGCGCCAATGAGCTTGTCGCCGCTGAACAAAACCACGTCCGCGCCGGCTTCGATGGATTCGCGCACGGTCGGTTCGTGCGGCAGACCGAATTGTTTCAAGTCCACCAGTGCGCCCGCGCCGAGATCATCAATCAAAAATAAATTACGGCTGTGCGCGAGTTCCGCAAGCTCGCGCAAAGCGACTTCGCTGGTGAAACCGACGATGCGGTAATTGCTCGGATGCGCCCGCAGAATCGCTGCTGTGTTTTCGGTGAGCGCCTTTTGGTAATCTTTGAGATGCGTGCGGTTCGTCGCGCCGACTTCGACGAGCCGCGCGCCGCTTTGCGCCATCACTTCCGGCAGCCGAAAAGAGCCACCGATTTCGATGAGCTGGCCGCGCGCGACGATGACTTCCTTTTGCGCCGCCAGCGCCGCGAGCACGAGCATCGTGGCGGCGGCGTTGTTGTTGACGACCGTGGCGGCTTCCGCGCCGGTTAGCTCGGTCAAAATGTATTCCACCAGCTCATCGCGCTCGGCGCGCTCGCCGGATTCGCGGTCCACGGCCAGCGTGCAATAACCTTTCAGCTCGCCGAGCATCGAATCCACCACGCCGCCGGCAAGGACCGCGCGACCTAGGCCAGTGTGCAGAATGATGCCGGTGGCATTGATGGCTTCGCGGACGTGCGGCTCGGTGGCGTGTTGGAGAAACAATTCCGCCTGTGCCAAAACTGATTCGGGGTTGACGTGCTCCGCGCCATCAAGAATTTTTTGGCGCAACTCCGCCAGCGCGCGGCGGAGACATTCGGTGACGAGCGGTTGCGGATGTTGCCGCAGCCAAGCGATGACAATTTCGCTTTTCAGCAATTCGGTGACGGCTGGCAACGCGCGAAGCAATTCCTGTTTTTGGTCGGGCATAAATATATTTTTTACAAGCCGCCGTCGCCGTTCTTATTCGCCGGCTTAGCGGACAGCGCCGCTCCCAGCGCGCCGGTGAATTGCGGCTGCGGCGCGACGCGGACCGGACAGGCTAAAACTTCTTCCAGCGCGCGGGCCATGCCGGATTGCAACGCCACGCCGCCGGTGAAACATACCGGCGGTGAAATAAATCGTCCGGCCAGCGCCGCAACGCGCGTGGCGATGGAATTTTGCACGCCGGCCACCACGTCCGGCAACGGCTGGCCGCTGGCGAGCAGCCCGATGATTTCCGTTTCCGCGAACACCACGCACATGTTGCTGATGATCGCGGGCTTGGTGCTTTGCTGCGCGAGCGCGGATAATTTTTCCCAGTTCATGTCCAGCCGCGTGGCGACCATTTCCAGAAAGCGGCCGGTGCCGGCGGCGCAGCGGTCATTCATCGCAAAATCGCGGACGCGCCCGCCGGCTTCGAGCACAATCACTTTGCTGTCCTGTCCGCCGATTTCGATGATCGTGCGCGCGTCCGGCGCAAGCTGGTGGACGCCGCGCGCGTGGCAGGTGATTTCCGTGATGGTGGTGTCGGCAAAACGGATGGCGTTGCGACCATAACCGGTGGCAACAACGCCGGAGATTTGCGAACGTTCCAGACCCGCGTCGCGCAGAAGTTTTTCAAAAAGTTCGGTGGCCAACCGCTCCTGTTCCACGCCTTGGTCGGCCAGACCCGACGCAAGAATTTGCAAACGGCTGGTGTCGAACAACACCGCCTTGATGGAACGCGAACCCGCGTCTATGCCGGCGTAAATCATAATCTCCTGGCCCGTGCGGTTTCCAACAGCGCCTGCAAACGCGAGCCGAGGGTCGGCAACATGGCATCACAAACCGGCGGAATTTCAAGCTCGATTACTGGAATCCCGATTTGTTGCCGCACGATTTCGCGGATGATTTCGCCCTCGCGGGCGCAGTGGCTCGCACCGGGAATGCGCGACACGACCACGGCTTCGGCACGGTTTGCCAGACAATCGCGGACGATGCGCGCGGCGCGGTCGGCGGTCGGACCGACCATCGGATCGGCCAGCGCGATGCGGGCGAGCGCTTCGAGCGGCGGCAGATTTTCGGGAATCAAATCCAACGCGTGGGTGAACATGTAATCCGAACCGCAAATGCGCCCGCCGAGTTCTTCCAGCAAATTCATCGCGCGCAAATCCGCGACCGGATTCACCCAAAAAATCCGCACGGCATCGGCGCTGATGACAAATTGGTTTTGCTCGACGCGCGCTTGCGCCTCGGCCAGCAAACCGTCGAGCACAGCGATGGTTTCCTCATGGTCGGAACAAAAATGGATGGCGAGCATTTCGGCCACGAGCATTTCCAGCGCGGGCAGCGGCGCGGCGGGTGCGGAGTAAACTGTCTGGCGCAATGAATTCAGCAATTGGCGAACTTGATTCGCCGCGCGGATGCCGGCGGCCAAACAATCGTCGTCCAAAGTTTTCCCGGCCAGTTCACCGAGCGCTTGACCGACGCGCTGCAATTCGGTTCGCACACAGTCCACTTGGATTTTTGGCGCAGTGAGATTTCCCGGCAACGCGCAGGAAATTTCATTTGCAGCCGGCGCGCGGCGGCGCGGCATTTCCCACCACAAAATCGAGTGGCCGCGATGTTCCAGCCGTTGCGCGATGGCGGAAAAATCATCGCAGACCGCGCCGGTGCTGCAAATTAGCAAATCCGGCTTTGGAAAATGTTCGCCGTTTTCAAAGGCCGGCAGCATCGCGCGCACCGGACAAAACGAGGCGTCAATGCCCATCGCCTCGGCCTGTTGCAACAGCTTGTCGCTGCATTCCATGAGGCACGGCGTCCACCACGCGCCGTCGGGATAAAACGCCCGCACGCCTGGCAACGAGTAGGCCATGACCGGCACGGTGCCGAGGTCTTTCATCGTGCCGACAATTTTATCACCGCGTGCGCGGGCTTGATGCAGCCGCGCGTTTTCTGTCAGCAGAAAATTCCAAAGCCGGAGCGCAGCGGCCGAATTATCAAATTGCAATTGTTCCAGCCGGAAATCTTTTTCGTGGACGACGTGACGCCGCAGCGAACCGCCGTAACCGGGTTCGCGCAAACCGTCACGGCAAAGCTGCTCGTAGCGCTCGTCCCACTCGTCCAAATTCAGCTTGCGCGGCGCGGGGTTCATTTCAGCGTTTCCACAAAAGCCTGAAGGCGGGTCAGCTCGCGCGGCGTGTTGCCTGGTTCTTCACTTGCTTCGAGCAGCAAAACCGGCAGGCCGAAACTTTCCCGCAAGGTTTGCGCCTCGGCCCGCCAAAGATCGCAGCCGGTGAAATGCCAGAGCACGATGCCGCGCACCTGACGCGACGCCAAGCGCGGCTTCAGCCAGGAATACAGCCGCGTGTTGGGCCGCTGGAAAACGTCCACGAGGTGGTCGCAATAGCCGTGAATTAGCGCGTCAAAAGGATTCGTATCGGCCGCAAAGACAAATGACGGCGACAAGCTGCGTTCGCCGGTTTTGGTGGCGTTCAACACGACGCGACCGCCGGCAGCTTCAATTTCGTCCAGCAATTTCCAATGCGGCGCGAGGAACGGGCCGCCGACCAGCGCGAGCGGAATTTGATTTGGCGGTGCGGTTGGTGGCAGCGGCGAAAAGGTGCCGTCCCAATGAAATTGCGCGACAGCTTCGGCAAATCCGCGCGGAGAACTGGTGGCGGCGGATTCGAGCAAGTGTTTTCGCGTCGCACCGGATGGCAGCATTTTCAGGCGCAACAATTCCGGCGATGGCGCACAGCCGCCGAGGGTCAGGAGAAATTGCCCCAACCGTTCCAATTCGGAACGGAAAATATCTTTGGCCACTGCCGTTTGCGTGGCCGGAAAGTTGAACAAAAAGGCGCGGCGCTGTCCGTGGAGCATTGCCGTGTCAAAGCCGCGCCGCATCTGATCGCAAGCCGTCGAAAAAATCACGGCGGAACCTTTCTGCGCTTCGGCAAACCGCACCGCCGCCTCGGCAAACGCACAGACGCCAGCGGACAGCGGCGACGCGCCCGGCTGGAAATTTTCCGCCGACCAGAGGCCGCGCGGCTCGTGTCCGTGCGCCCGAATCCATTCGGCGGGAATCCACGGGCTGGTGAAGAACACGTCCATTTCGCGCGCCGGCGTTACCGGATTTTTTCCGCGACAACAAGACCCTGGATGATTTTGCCCGCCTGGGCGAGCGACTGGATGAATTTCATTTCGCCAACGAGCGTCGCGGCCAGTGCGGTGTCGAAGCCGATGATTTTCAGCGCGTCGTAGGTGAGTTGCTTTTCGATCATATCGAGATACAGCGGCATGGTGGCCGCGAAACGCCCGGTGTCGTGCGCCACCGGCACCGCGCAACCATTCGCGGTGAGCAGCGATTGATATTCGCCGAGCGTGAGCAGATTGGGAAATTTCATGAAGCCGAGAAAGCGCGCGGCTTCGTCGCTGCTCAATCCCGCCGGGCCTTCCATCCAGTCGGTGAAGGCGATTTTGCCTTTCGACTTAATGAGTCGCGCGCCTTCTGCAATCAACTGCGGCTTGTCCTCGACGTAGCACCACGCATCTTCGCCCCAGACGAAATCAAACTGGCCGGACGGCAGGCCGGTAGCGCAGACGTTTTTCTCGACGAATGAAGTTTTTTCCGCCAGACCTTCGGCGGCGGCGCGCTGACGGCCGAGTTGAACCATCGCGGGCGTGGCGTCCACGCCGGTCATGTGCGCGACATTGAGGAAGCGCGCCAGAAATCTCATGCCCGCGCCGGTGCA
>Ga0182030_10006684_pt1 | contig 24245 bp, 25 predicted proteins | sample 812S3MmetaG_FD_121299 | JGI IMG/M metagenome (GOLD analysis project Ga0182030, IMG submission 121299) | Permafrost microbial communities from Stordalen Mire, Sweden - 812S3M metaG (Illumina Assembly) | ecosystem: Environmental > Terrestrial > Soil > Wetlands > Permafrost | place: Sweden...
ATTACGTGACGATTCGCGAGTATGAGGAAGTGATGAAGCACCTCGAGATCGAGATCGGCGATATGAAATCATCGATCGGGCGGATGGACGGTTATCTTCGGCAGGCGATGCCGCTGAAGCGATGATTTCTTATCTGGCGTCGGTTGCTCCGACGGATGTGCTTCGGTCGATCAACCAGCTTATCGAGCAAGCGAACTCGCCTCACGCCGGCCCTGGTCCTGCGGGCGCGGATACATCGGGGGTTAGCGACAGCCTCGTCGCCTGCACCGAGGCGCACGCCTCCGGGCGAGCGGTTTATTATCCCAGCGGGATTTACAACTTTTCGTCCGGCCCGCTGGTTATCCCGGCGGGCGGCGGAATTATCGGCTCCGGAGCGGTCGGCAACCCGACAGGCGGGGCGGTGGGCGCGACGGTTTTCATCGCGCCTTATGGCATAGTTCACGAGGGCTCGACGACAAATGGGGCGGCTCCGGTTTTCCGGGATTTTTCAATTGCTGGAAATTACACGACTGCCAGCTTTGGCCTGACCGTAGGGCCGAGTGGGGCCGGGATTCAGGCGAATGCTCTTCTCGACAATATCTCGATCGTCGGCTTTCATACGGGCGTATTTCTTCGGAACTGCGTTCAGTCTACAGTTCGGTTTCTTAATCTCGGCGGTTGCATCGATAATCAAATTCTCATCTCGTGCCCAAACTCCATAGACAACGACTTTGGCACGATCACGGAATGCATGTTCAATATGGCCGGGCAACCGGCATGCATAGCCGTTCATCATCAATCCCCCGGAGATCTGCGGGTAATTTCCAACAAGTTCAACAATGCCGGGCTGCGTGGATACTGGAACGACATTCTTGTCGGCGCGGCAAGCGGCACGTCGATCCTGCTGATTCAGGGCAACAGCTTCGAGAATATGACGACGGCGCTCGCCTTCACCAACGCATCGACGTCTGGCACGGTCGGGTTCGACAAAACCATCATCTCGGGGAATGAGTTCGCCGGTAATACGGTGGATATCGGTTTTGGCCAATCCGTTCGGGTTTGGTCGAATATTATCATCGGTCACAATCTATTCACCAATCCGGCGGCTGGCCTCACAACCAGCGTCGATATGCTTTCCTGCCAGGACTTTGGAGTTTTTGAAAACATATGGACCAACGGAGGGGCCGGGCAGACCGCGCTATCTGTAGCAGCGGGGAATTACGGGAGTAATACGATCGCAGCGAATACCATTCTCGGCTATGCCACGCCGATATCGAACGGATCTCAGGGCGCGACTTTCGTTAAATCCATGTACCCGAGCCCCGTATCGGCCGCCAACCTGCCGTCCGCATCTCTCATCGGACCCGGTTGCGGAATGGAGATCACAGACGCCGCGGCGCCTCCTGTTTGGGGAGGCGCCGTCTCCGGCGGGGGCGGGGGTCCGGCTATCGTTCGCGTACTCTCGACGAGCTCGGGTTGGGTTTATGGGTAGGCTCTATTGTCAAGCACTAAATTCACGCATATTATTCGAGGTATCGAGCAGCTTCCGTAAGAAGCTTCGATCGACGGCCGTAAGCCGTTTCGTGGCGCAGCGTAAGGCGCGGGGAGAATGACATGATCGAGCGGGAATATGACGATGGCGGCGAAGACCAAGGCGGCGAAGAAGATCTCGATACCCAAGGCGCGCCGGGAGAAAGAGGAAATGCCGATCCAGCCGCCGGGCTTGAAGAAGGGCTCGAGGGGGATGATGCCGCAGAAGGCGGTCAAGGCGGTCATGGAGGGGAAGGGGCGCAAGAAGGCGGGCTGACGCGTCGGGAGCGGCGCGTTCAGGCGATCGCCAACGAAGCGCGGTCTCTGCGGGAGGAAGTCAATCGCCAGCGGGAGGAAATGCGGCAGCTGCGTGAGGCGCAGATGCAGCGCCAGCAGCAGCCGGATCCGGCGTTGCTCGAGGCCCAGCTGGCGGCGATGGACCCCGTCGAACGGATGGAATGGCGGCTACAGCAGGCGGAGCGCAGTCATCAGCAGCAGATGATCAATATGCAGGTTGGCATTGCGAACCAGCAGGATCGGGCGAAGCACGAAGCTTTGCTCGCGGCGCGCCCGGAGCTGAAGCGATACGATCAGACGGTGGAACAGATATTTCAGCAGCAGCTCGCGAACTGCTTGCCGCGCGGGGTCAACCCGCCGACGCGAGAAATGATTCTGGCCTATGTGACGGGGCTGGAGCGGCTTCAGCCGAATGCAGGGAAGGCCGAGCGGCAAAAGGCGGCGGCGAACATTCAGGGGCAGCGGGCGCCGGCCGGTACGAGCAAGGGGAATGTCGCCGCGGGCGGCGGCCCGAAGGCGAATTCGATCGAGGCGATCCGTAAGCGGATTGAAAATGTGACTTTTTAGGCGGCAAGATTCGATCGCCGCGTTGATGGAGACTTAACTTGGCGACGAATCTCTCGAACCAATTCTCATCCGACATCGAAGCTGTCATAGCCGCGGAAACGCTCCCGTTGGCGCAAAGGCAGCTTGTAGCCTACAAGTTCGGCGACCCTGAGCGTATTCCAGAGGGCCGCGGCACAACCCTCACGATGACGCGGTACAACCGGCTGCCTCTGCCTTATGCGCCGCTGTCGGAGGGGGTACCGCCGCAATCCAACCAAATGGCGATCTCGCAGGTTACGGTGCAGGTCCAGCAATGGGGCGGCCTCGTCCTGATGACGGACGTCGCGGAATTGACGATCAAGCACCCGGTAGTGAGCGAGGCGAAAAAGCTGATCTCGTTGCAATCGGCCGAGACGCTCGAGCGGAATACGTTCAACACTTTCGCCGGGATGACGCAGGTCAATTACGTCAATTCCCGCGGCAGCCGCTACGCGCTCCAGGCGGGGGACGTCCTGAACACCTACGAGATTAATCGCGCGCAGGTGCAGCTGGTCAACCTCGGCGCTCCCCTATATATGGGAACCGAGCAGACCGACGAGGAACTTGACGCGGGCCGCGATGCACACAAGCGAGCGGTCAAACAGCCCTCACCGCATTACGTCGCGATTTGCCACCCATTCGTTCAGGGCGATCTTCGCAATAACGCGACCTTCATCCAGTCCTCGTCCTATTCCGACATCAACAAACTCTACGGTTCCGAGTTCGGCCAATGGGCAGGCACCCGCTTTGTCGCCTGCAATCTCGTCCCGTTCTGGACCGGCCTCGCTCTCGTGACGGGGACCCCCTCCGCCTCCGGCGGAAGTCTCGCGACCTCGACGACCTACAATATCATCGTCACCTATTCCGATATTCAAAACCAGTACGAAAGCCAGCTCTGTCAGGTTTCGGGAAACATCAGCGTTACCGGATCGACCGGGTCGATCAGCGTCGTCATTCCTGCGCTCGCGGGATACACCGCGAACGTCTATATCGGCACGACGTCGAGCCCGGCCAATCTCGCTGCGTGCAGCGCAGGGCCGACGCAGGGCCCGTTCATGGGCATGGCGACGCAGCTCGCGACCGGCCAGACCGTTACCCTCACCGCCATCGGCGTCGCGCAAACCCCGCCCGCCCCCGTCGCCACCGGCGTCACCGTCTACCCGACCTACATCTTCGGCAAAGGCGGCTATTCGCAGGTCGTTCTCTCGGACATTCAAATCGTTCTGCTGACCGGACCAGACAAGGCCGACCCATTGAACCAACTAAGGGAAATTGGGTGGAAGGTGTTTTACGGAACGCTTTTAAAAAACGTGCTGTTCATGCTCAGGGTCGAGTCGGCCTCGGCGTTCAGTTCGACGTTCGGCTGATCCCTCGAATGATAAGAGATTGACATGGCCCTAAAGACGCTCGGCACGGCGGGAACGACGACGCTTCATGCGCTTCCGTTTTATCAAGGCGGGATGAGCACGGCGGATGTGGCGGCGCTCGTGGCTTACATGAAGAACGACGTCCCTGTGCTGCTGGGCAATGCGAAAGGAACCGAGGGGGCGGCGGGGTCTTCACTCCAGATCGGAATGGGGCTATTCTGCTATGACACCGGCCAGCTGTTTATTCCCGGCCGCGGCGCCCTGAAAGTTTTGCCTGGGGATTATATCGCCGTGGACGGGACAACGGGCTGGCCTGTGCTGATTTCCGGCGGGGCCGCGGCGAGCGGCGCTTATGTGCATACTTGAGGGTTGGAAATGACCGACGTGAATGATGCGCTCGCAGGGAGAGACCCGGACGAGATCTTGACGCCGAAAGAAATCGAGCAGCTTCGGCGAAAAGCGCAGGCGAAGACGATCGCGTCGCGGAAGATGAAGCGCGAGGATGAGCTGCTCAAGCAGTTCGAGCAGGAAGAGCGGGCCTTATCCGATCCGAAGGAAGAAAGGGTCGAGATTTTCATCGACCTGCCCGGCTATGCGAAGGATCTGAAGATCAATGGCGTAGCCTATAACCACGGCGAAATTTGGGTGGTTGCGCGAAGCCTGTACGACTGCATCCGAGACATTATGTTCCAGGCCTGGAAGCACGAGCATGCTTTCAAGGAGCCGAATCGAGGGCAGTATATTCAGCCGCATCAACCATTTGGATCGTTTGTCGCGCTGAACGGCCCTGGGGCGGTGATTCCCGGCGCGCAAAGAAACCAGTTTGTGCGCGGCTGACGGAGCTTGCACCCGGCCCAGGCAGCCGGTCATCCATGCGGTTCGGGGTCTCTCGCTGGCAAGAAACGAGACCCCAATAATTTCGAGAGGCGTTTATGACAGACCAGGTGGTTCCGGTTATCGGCGTGAGCTATAAAATGCAGGTCGCGGACGGCAAGGAAGTCGTCCTTCAGACGCATGTCGATCGCGACATAGAGCAGTCCGTCTTGGACGCGCTGGTGGATAAGCTTTATTATGCGTGCGAGCGTCAGGTGCAGTTCTCGAAGATGGCGACATTGCAGAACGAGGTCGACCATAACGCCCGGATGATGACGCAGCTGTCCGCGTCTCTAGGGGCGGTCGACGAGAAATATAAGACTCGCGCGGCGAACGCGCCCGCAAACGGCAAGGGGCGGCAGCTCTCGGCCACGGAGCAGTCGGCGCGTGAGCAAGCGATCGAAAGCTACAAGCAGCACGAGAGCCACAAAGTCTTGGCCGAGAGGCGCCTGGCGGCTCTGAGGATGGAGTTATGCCCCTCACCAGCGCCCAGATAGTTTCCCTCTCCGTGCAGTCGGCCCGCGTTCCTGGGATGACGTCCCAGGCGGGCCAGACCCTCAATGCGATCCTCTCTGATCTGTGCCAGACCTACGACTTTGCGAAGGCGCTCAATACGACGACGGTCGTACTGACGTCGCAGGTGGGGTCCGGCCCCTATCCCCTTCCCGCGGACTATCTGCGTCTCGCGATCGACGAGGCGGTGTATCAGGTCGACGGCGTTCCCTACGTCATGGTGAATATCGACCTGGCGGAGTTCGACGCGGCCGTCCAGGTCGCGGGGCTTCAGAATTACCCGGTCAATTTTACGACAGACCCGTCTCAAACGCCGCCGGTCATGTATGTCTGGCCGCCGCCGACCGGGGTGTTCAACGTGCAAATCCGCTATTATCGGCAAATGGCGGACATCACGACGCCGGAGACGTCGGCAACCGTGCCCTGGTTTCCGCATCAGAATTATCTGATCAAGCGGTTGTCCGGCGAATTGATGCAGCAGATCGCCAACGATGACCGCTACAAGGACTTTCTCGGCAGCTCCGAGGACGGTACCGGGGCGGCGGGGATTCTGCGTGAATATCTGCGCCTGCAAGACGACGACGAGGGGCGCGCAAAGACCGTGAAGCTCGACCGACGAAGGTTCGGCCGCAATTTTGGGAGACTCCCGGCGACCAAGCTGATCGGATTTTGATGCCTCGGACGATCCCCTATAAATTCTCTCCTCAGGGCGTGACGGACACGCGCGATGTCGGCGCGCAACAGCAGCCGGGGTCTATGATCGCCCTGACGAATTTGATCCCATCGGTGGACACTGCGAACCAATGGGTTGGCCGCCCTGGCGCGCTACAGCTGCCGAACTCGGCGACGAGCATGCTGTACGGGCCGATCACGGCGATGATCATTTCGGCTGATTTCATCGTCGGAATGGCGAATTCGTTCCTGTATCCGGGTTACGATGTTCCGTTTGTCTACAATCTGGCGACGAATGCCTATGTAGCTATTACGGGGGTTACAGCCTCGAACGTTCCGCTCAGCGTGGCCAGTAACGATCCATCGTGGTTTATTCCGAATATTTGCACGGTTGGCGTAAAGCAGATCATTTGCCACCCCGGCTACTCGATAGCGGTCGGGTTCTTTTTTGGTTATATCGATTTTTCGAACGAATTGATCCCGGTTTACAATTCAGCCAACACGACGACCAATACTCTTCCCTATCAGCCGACGCTGTGTGTGAATTTCAACGAGCGCGCCATGTTCTTTATGAACCCGCCGGCGGGGGCGAACGCTCCGCCGGCGATCATAGGGAGTAACGTTCTGGAACCGCTGATTGTCGGCAACAGCAGCTACACGCTGACATTTGGCGACTACATCCCGCTTACGGCCGGGGCGGGCCTTCCGCTATCCAACCAATTAGGGGGTATTACTCAATCCCTGGTCGTGTTCAAGGGTACGACGAATATTTACCAGATCACAGGCGACTTCGCCTCTTCGATCTACATAAATTCCCTTAACGTCGCTACGGGGACAAATTCCCCCCTGGGTGTGGCCTCGACGCCGAACGGGTTGGCGTTCGTGTCGACGGATGGAATACGGCTGATTAATTTCCAAGGGCTGGTGTCGCCTCCGATCGGCTACAACGGGGAGGGGGTTGTCGCGCCCTTCTTGAATTCCGGCAATCCGGCAGAGATTTCCATGGCCTGTAATGGAACGATGCTGCGGATCTGCGGGCCGAACAGCGCGGGACAACAGCAAGATTGGATTTACAACATTGTTACGCAGCAATGGGGCGGTCCTCACACGAATGCGGCGTCCTTTCTCGGGGTGTACGGATATGAGTTCATTGCCGCGTTTGCCTCTCCGTGGCAGCAGGGGCTATGGCAGGAGTCTGTCGTCCCGACAGCCGCGTCGACGTATTCGGATGGCGTGTCTGCGGCTGCTGTGGGAACATTATCGTTTACAAATGGCACGATGCCGGGGGATCAGCTGGCGCTGAACGGGTCTATCTTTCCATTTATTTCGGGGGCGAGCAGCGGATACAACATTCAGGCGTCCTCGACGCCCGCGACAGCGGCCGCGAATGTTATACTCGCTCTCAGCGCCTCGACAGATGCGCAAGCCCTTCTTTGCAGTTATACGGCTGGGAATGTGATCGCAATCACATACAAGACGACGGGGACGTCTGGTAACAACTTCGATCTTTCGACAAATTCCCCCAATAATATTTTGTTCAGCGGGCCGACGTTGACCGGAGGAGCAACCGGCAAGTACGCCAGCGGTACGATTACATTTCCGAACGGGACGGTTCCCGGAGAAACGATGACTCTCGGGGCCGCGGCCAACGGTTCGGTCTGGACGTTCATCTCGGGGGCGAGCAGCGGATACAACATTCAGGCGTCCACAAACCCAACGTTGGCGACAATATACGCGCAGATAGCCTTGGCCGCATCGACAAATTCCCCTGTAGACCTCGCGACATATTCTTACGCATCGACCGTCGTTACGGTAACATACACCACGACGGGAGCCGTGGGGAATTCGTTCACGCTGAATTCGAACACGACGCAGACCGCGTACTTGTCCAGTTATACACTATCAGGCGGTTCGACGGCCGCTGCTGCAACGGGGTCGTTCCTTTTTCCGACAGGCACAACGGCCGGTAATACGCTCAGTATCAACGGTTCGGTCTGGACGTTCATCTCGGGGGCGAGCAGCGGATACAACATTCAGGCGTCGGCAACGGGAACGACGGCCGCCGCAAATGTGACGGCCGCTCTATCGGCGTCGAGCGACGTGAATGCCCTGTTATGTACATATGCCACGTCGACAAGTACTACGAACATCACATGCAAAACAACAGGAACGGCAGGAAATAACATCAACATAGCGTGGACGCTAAACAACATCAGCGGGCCGACGTTGACCGGAGGCGCTGCGACGGTGAACGCGAGCGCGACGGTGACGTTTCCGTCTGGAACGCAGCCGTCCCAAATACTCAACCTGAACGGCTCGGTGTTTACTTTCGCGTTGGCGAGCAGCGGATACAACATTCAGGCGTCCTCGACGCCCGCGACAGCGGCCACGAATGCCGCCGCGGCCCTTTCGGCGTCGAGCGACACGAATGCGCTGCTTTGCACCTATGCGGCGGTTGGAGACGTTCTGACGATCACCTATGCCACGTCGGGGACCGGCGGAAATTCCTTCACCCTCGCGACCCTCCCCTCCGGTTCGTCCTATGTTTCGATGCCGACTTTGACCGGGGGCTCTCCGTTTATCGCGCCCTCCGGGACCTTTTATTTTCCAAGTGGGACCGTGGCGGGGATGATGCTCAACCTGAACGGCTCGGTGTTTTCCTTCGGACCTTCATCGAGCGGATATGTCATCCAGGCCAATCCGACGCCGGGGACGGCTGCGACGAACGTGCAGGTGGCTCTCGCCGCATCGAGCGATCCGAATGCGTCCCTTTGCGCATATGCCGTGACAGGAACCAGCAATGTCACGGTGACCTATAAAACGACGGGGACGGCCGGGAATACCTTCGGCTTGTCCATAGGCCAGCTGTTTTCGGTCGGCGTCACCGGGGCGACGCTCCAAGGCGGCTCTTCCGCGTCGCCAGAGTCGTTCGTTTTCCAGACGTCGTACCTGCCTCTTCGCGATGACATCCGGCAATGTGCGTCTGTGCTTTCTGTTCAATATGGCGCGGACGGCGGCGGCTCCTGGGCGGTGACCGCGACAGATCAGGCGGGGACAGTGATCGATAGCGTCACTCTCGCGCCGCCGGCAGTTCTCGCCGCGAACCAGATTCCCTGGAATGTTCCGCTTGTTTTCGACAAGATGAGCATCGCGGTGACAGGGCAGCTGAGCGCCGGGACGCGGATCGGCGACCTGTATCTCGAATATCAACCTCTCGGGTATGTGCCGATCCCCTTCCCCGGATAGGCTGATTTACAGCCGGGGCGACTTGATGTAAGAGGAGGATCGATATGGGGTTTGCTCAAATGACGACGCCTGCGACACTCAATTTCGCCGCCCACGGAACCACCGCGATCTATCCGCTTTTTACGAATGACGGAAGCGGAAACTTGATGGCCTCGGGCGTGGCTCCGGTCATCGGCATGCTGGTCGAGCTGCGGCTTTTATCCACCTTCCTGAACACGAGCGGCCTCGATCTCGCGCCGATGCGTGCGGACGAGTTGGCCGAAATCCTGGTCGGCGGGAAGGGGTCTCTCTGATGCCCCAGGGCCTCGGAACAATTCCCTATGTGACGCTGACCGATCCTTCCCAGAGCGTCTACAATTTCAATATGTTGATCGAGCAGATCAACGCACAGCTGCTGAACAATGTCGCCGTCGTCGCCGGCCAGTTCGCACAGACGAGCAACCTCGCCTCGACCGGAACGGGACAGCTCACGGCGACGACGCTCGCGGCGCAGATTTCGATTCTGGTCGAACTTCGGGTAATCGCCAACCTGCTGAATCCGACAGGCCTCGATCTCGCGCCGATGCGTGCGGACGAGTTGGCCAATATTCTGCCACCGGGCTCGCTTTAGAAAGGCCGCTCCCATGTCGATCATTCAAGGCGTCGTCGTCGCGCCAGGCGCAAATCCGACAGGCTCCAATCCGCAAGTTCCGGCCAGCCCGCAGGGCGATCTCATGGTCTCCGAAGTCCATGGGAAATGGTACAACGCCTCGCGCAACGGGCATTTGTGGATCGCGGCGTCCCTGATCGCCGGCGTGACCATCCCCGTCAACACCGCGACTGCCGCAACCTTCGGCATTTACAATCCGCCGGGATCTGGAATCAATGTCGAGCTCGTGCATTTCACGTTCGGCACCGTCGCCGCCGGCGTCGCGACCATCGGCCAGCTTCTCGCCACGATCTCCAAGCAGCTGCCGACGTCCGTCACCGCGGCGGTCAACACGATGAACCCGATGAACCCGGGCTCGCCGAGCGCGACCGCGTTTACCGTTGCGACCTTCACGGCCAGCACCCAGCATATTCCGCTGGTCGCGGCTTTCGCGACGTCGAGCATGACCGCGACGCAGTACGAATTCGACGGCAAGCTCATTCTGCCGCCCGGTTGGGCAATGCAAATCACCTCCTCGCCCGTTCAGTCCGCGGTCAGCATGCCGAGCCTGGCCTGGACCGAATGGCCAGTTTAAGGAGAGCGAGATGAAGGGCAAGGGCAGCATGCACAAAGGGCTGACCCACAAGGGTCACCCTTCGCCGACGCAGAAGAGCGGCGGTTCGCGCGGGGCGTCCATGAACAAGCCGTCGGTCGGCGATAAGGCGACGCGCGGCGGCGTGGCAAAATCGCCGAAAGGAATGGGACCGCGCACCGCATGAGAACGCCGCGCGAAGAGGGGCAGGAGGCCGCGGAGAATTATCGCGCGGCCGCGGCCAAGGAGCGGCGGGATGAACTTTCCTGTACAGGCGATGTCTATGGCGGCGACCCGGAACCCGACGTTCCAATGGGAGCCATTTGCGCGGATCGCTCAGGAGGCGATGCCGGTATTGCGCGCCTATTGGGACGAGTCGCAAATCTTTGGGCGCGAATTGCCCATGGATCCGGATTTTGACGCGTTCTTCCAGCTCGAGCGCGCAGGCCGATTCCGCGTCTATACTTGCCGCAGGCAGGGCCGGCTTATCGGGGTCAACAGCTTCATGGTCGGCGGGACCCTCTTGCGCCGAGAACCGCCGACAGCCGCCGGGTTCATTCTCGTGCTGTCGCCGGCGGAACGGCGCGGCTGGACCGGCTACAAGCTCGTAAAGGGGGCGGAGGACGCATTCCGGGAGTGGGGCGTGCGTCTTGTGATTTACACGCCCAGCTCGACAACGGACCTCGGACCGATCTTGCGGCGCCTCGGATATCGGGAGCAGGGCGCGACTTACGAGAAACTCCTATGAGCGGCGGCGGGACGGCCAGTTCCTCTGGCAGCCAATGGCAGGGGCTGTACGGGACGAACGCGCAAAATTCGTATGGCTCGCCTGCAGGGTCACAGCCGGCCGGCTCCGGCTATGGAGGCTTCCCTGCTTACGGATCATCGGCAGGCGGAGGGTTGATGTTCGGACCCACGGCCGGCGGCGGCCAGCCCGGAACCGGCTCGACATGGGGCGGATCGGGCGGCGGCTCTACCCCAATGACGCAATCTGGGGGGCTCGGAGCCACCACCTCCACTCCGGCCTACGGAACCCCGGCGGGCGGCGGCTTGATGTTCGGACCCACGGCCGGCGGCGGCCAGCCCGGAACCGGCTCGACATGGGCCAACACGCCGAGCTCGACGTGGCAGGCGGCTCCCGATGCTCCTCCGGGTCTGTTGCCCGGCCAGGGGATGCCGTCAAATTACGCCATGCCGACGTCGCAGAGCAATTTCGCCGCCGCGATCGCCGATCAAGATCCATACAATCCGATGCAGCAGGTCTACGGCAGCTCGCTGAATTCCGCTGGGGGCCCGCGTGGGATTTTCAATGCGGACGGGACCCCGATGTCTGGCTCGAGCTACAATAGTCTTGCGGCGACGGGGTATCAGCTCGCGCAGAATGCAGGCACGCCGACTTTGCAAAATATCACCGGGGCCGACCAGCTGCAGAGTCAGGCGGGAGGGCCATACGGAGGGTTCATAATCGAGCCGGGCGGCCCGACCGGCGGCGGCCAGCTTCTTGCCGGCGCGAGTCAGGGCAATAAGCCAGGGAGCCTGATTTATACGGCGGGAGGGTCTCTGCCCCAGCAATCTGCGGCCGGCTCGTTGACGACGTCTCAATTCGATCAGGAAGTCGCGTCGGCCCCGGCGCTGCAATATCTCATTGCGATGAATCCTGCCTTGGCCAATAATTACGGAGCTCCGGCGGGTTTCGACGTCAATCAGCAATCCCTGCTCGATACCCAGGCGCAAGGGCAGTTGCAAGGGCAGCTGCAAAAGGACAACCTTGTGCAGAATTTGAACTACAACAATGGAAACTATACCTACGGGACGAATGTCTCGATACCCGGAATGCAGCAGTCGTACAGCATGACGCCCATGACGTCCCAGCAAGCGCAAAGCGGCATGACCGGGGCGTTCAATCCGCAGCTCGGGATGTACGTCGATCAAACGCCGATAACAGGGCAGGCCATGGCCCCACAAGCGCAGCAGCAGGCCAACTTCTCCGGACCGGGGACCTTTGAAACTCTGGGCTCGACGATTGTGGATCCCGCCCTGCTCTACCGCGCGCAACTACGCGCCCAAGGCCAAAACGCATAGGATAGAAAATGAGTGGGGGTGGAGGCAGCTACACGCCGCAAATCACACAATTGCCGTATTCCCCGCAGGCGAACGTAAATTCGACCGTCGGCGGGACGGAATTGCTCAACCAGGGCACCGGCCTGCAGGGGTTGTTCAATTCCTATGGCGTGAACACGACGCCGTATCAGACCACGAACCTCAACAGCAGCGTGCCATACACCTATCCATCGTGGATGTCGTCGGACGGAGCGGCGCTCGGGACAGGAGCGTCCACCGGGACTCAGCAAGGGACCGGCACCGCGGCGAACACCTATACAACCGGCTATGCCCCGGTGAATACATCGACGGGCGCGACGGGATCGTCGTCGGCGCCGGCGGCGGGCAAAGGCGGCGCGACGACGGCGAGCACCGGCCTGACGGGCGGCGGCCTTTCGACCTCCGGAACCGGCTATGGCACGACGGCCGGAGCATCGAGTCCTCTTGATCTATCGACTCTGACAGGCCTGATGAGCGCCCTCGGCGGAAGCGGCGGCTTGCCCAGCTACCAGACCTCCCTCGGCGGCGCGCCGACGAACGGGGCCGACGTAAATCTTCTTCAACCGACCAATTACACGGCGCAGCAGGGCGTCAATGCCGGGCAGGCCGTCCAGGCTTCGGTTCTCGGGCTACCCGACTATGCCTATAGCGCGCTGAACAATTTCAACTCGGGGACGAACACCGCGCTGTCGAATCAGGCGAATTCGCTCAATTTCGGGCAGACCTACGGTCAGCAAGCGGCGATCGGAGCGCAGCAGGCGGCGACCGGAGCGCTTCAGGCGGCGTCGAGCGGCGCGGGGTTGGTCGACGCGCTCTCGTCTCTCGGAAACGCCACGCAGTCCGCGGCCGGCTCGACCTTGCCTTATGTCAGTCAGGCGCTGGACGCCGGGTTCGACCCGCAAGGGGCGCTTTATAATCAGCAGTTGCAGAGCCTCGAGGACTCGATGGCGTCGCAGCAGGCGGCGAGCGGAACCGCGATGTCCCCCTATGCCAGCATGGCGACCGGGCAGGCGGTTCAGAACTTCAACAATCAGTGGGAGCAGCAGCAACTCGCAAACCAGGCGTCTGGCGCGAGCACGGCGAACGCGCTACTCAACGCGCAGACGATTCCGGCAGGCATAGAATCTCAAGCGGCGAATGCCAGCGCCACAAACGCGGGCTCTTACGCCACAAGCGCGGGCTCTTACGGAACCGCGTCGTCGGCCGCAGCGCAACCAACGTCCGTCCTCGACTCCTATTTGCAAGCGCTCACTTCCGGCGCGACGCAATCGCAAACCCAGGGGCAGACGGCCAGCGGCTTGCTCGGCGAGTTCAATTCGGGCATGACCGGCGGCACGAGTACGGCCATGAATTCCGCAAACAACACGCTGAATGCGCTCTCCGGCCTGACCGGCGTCGGAAATTCCGCCGCCAGTCAGCAGCAGGCCAGTGTGAGCGACGCATTGAGCTATTTGCAAACCGCGGTTCAGGCGTCGTCGGCACAGGCGCAAGCGGATCTGTCGTCGCAGCAAATGAGCCAGCAGTCGAGCGCCCAGCTCGGATCTGCGCTCGGCTCGCTCGGCGGCATGATGGGCGGAAAATAATCAAGGTGATGCATGGTCAGCCCGTATTTTCTGAATTCGTTCATGGAGGCGCTGGAGAAATCCCGCAAGCGTGAACAGACTGGCGGACGGCAGGCCGATCCTTATGCCGAGCAGGGACGCGCGCGAAAGGCGCAAAAAGACACCGACGCCGAAAACGAAAACCGCGCCTACACGAATTTAAAAACCGGCGGCAAAGCGGGGCTTTTGCCGGAGAGCGCATTGCCGCAGACGCAGCCGGGGAACTCCGGTCTCGGGGCGCAGCGTCCGACGCCCGGCCTTCTTGGGCTGCTGAGTGGCCTGCAGCCGCCGCAAACGGGCGGCATGGGAGCTCCTCCAAAGGGTGGCGCGGCGGCCGGCGGGCAAGGCGGCAAGGGTGGCGCTGGCGGGGCAGGGCTCGTTCCTGACGGCCGCGGCGGAATGGTTCCGATCACAAACAGCCGGGTTATGCCGGGCGGCGGCTTGCGACCGTTCAGCCCTGCGACAGACATGCCGCAGCAGGCAAAGCCCTCCGCGCCGGCCGCTCCCGGAGCCTCCAATGGGCTGCTCCCGCCCGGCGCACTGAGCCCGAGCCAGATGGGCTCGGCGCAACAGTTACAGCGACCGGGCGGCGCGCCGATGGCGCAGGGTGCGCTCGGCGGCCAACCGCAGGGAGCGCCGCCGCTCGGGGTCGGAGCGGGCGTGCGGCCCGCGGCCGCAGAGGCCGGCCCGCAAGCCGCATCGCCGCCGGGGCCGTGGAACAAGTTCGGGCCGAACGCGCCGCCGCCGGCGCCTGATGTCGCGCCGGGGCTCAGTGGGCCGCCGGCCTATAAGGAGCCGGACGTCGCCGCGATCCAAAAGCAGGGGCAGGAGCTGCTGAAGCAGGGATTCTCGCCCGCGGCGGTCCAGGCGGCGACCCAGCGCGCGACCGACGACGCCAAGAAAGATGCGCAGGAGCAGCATAAGATCGGGCTCGAAGACTGGCGGGCGAACTTCCAATATTGGAAAGAGCAAGCCGGGCTCGGCGAAAAGGCCGACAGGGCGGCGGAGCGGGCGGCGTCGGCTACCTACAATGTCGAAATGCAGAAACTCGATCTCGAAGGAAAGCGCATCGACGTCGAGGCGAAGCGACAAACGCTCATCGCCGCGCCGACGAAGAGTGCAAAGGCGCACTACGATTCCGCTTTGGCGGCGCTCAAGGAGGACAGTAAGGAGGTCGACGAAGGAGGCCAGAGGATCGCCACGCTGTGGAAAAACGTCGAAGACGCGAAATTGCGTGACGAGCTCATTGCTGAACAGCGAACGCGCATGACCGGCGCGCAAGGACGGCTGGAGCAGGATCAGCGCGATTTGGCTGGCGCGCGGAAGGCATATCGCGGCGAAGATAACGAAGACTCTGCCGCCGCCGCCGCGGCGGCGGCGCCTTCCCCTGCGGCTCCTCCACCGCCTTCCCCCGCGGCTCCGGCCGCCGAGCCCGGCTTGCTCGAGCGCGCGGAGCAATGGCTCGGCATGGGCGGGAAGCCATCCGCCGCCGCGGCGCCGGCGGCGAGCGCCGCCGGCGCCGCGGCGGATCCTTATGCGTTCGCGCGGCAGGCGATCCAGCAAGGCGCGCCACGTGACGCAGTTCTGAAACGTCTCCAGCAAATGGGACTCGATCCGGGTAAATTATGAGCGACAGCCCCAAACTCGATCTTCTCCGCGAGGCCATCGCGGAGGACCTTCAGCTCCTGATCCACCGAGCTGAAATCGCCCTGGCGTTTATCGAAATTGCCGACGATGGCGGTCTCTATTATGCTGTCAGGACACTTATCGCTCACGCGAGGAATATCCACGCGTGCGCGAAGGACATAAGGATTATCCGGCATGGCGGAGAACCCGTTCGCGGATCTGATCCCGCAGCAGCAACAGCGGGTCAACCCGTTCGCGGATCTGATCCCAAAAGCCGCGGCTAAACCGGCGGGAGCCTCCCCGCTCGGCGGCGCAATGCCCACGGCGGCCGATCTCGCCGCCAAGGGATTCGGCCGCCAGCTCAGCGTCGGCCAAGAGCTCGGCGTCGCCGGCGAGCAGCTCGGGAAAATTTTGCCGCGCCCCTCCGATTACATGGAGAATGTCCGCGGTCAGCAGACGCAGGGCCTCGCCGCGCTGAAACAGGGCGGCCAGCAACTTTGGAATGGGTCCGGCCTCGGCGCGCGCGCACTCGGCGGCGTTCAGGCGGCCCAGGGAGGCCTTCAGTATCTCGGCTCTCCGATCGAGGGACTGACGCGCACCGCGGTCGGCGACCCGGTTCAACGGGCCACAGGAAGCTCCTACGCCGGCGATCTCGCGGACTTCACCGCCGGCCTGTTGCTGCCCGAACCATATGGCCTGACGAAAAACCCCTTGCGCGCGGCTGCCCCGGCCATCACGCAAAAGGCCGGCGCCGAGCTGCTCGGCAAACCGCGCAATATGTTTCCCGAGGGCATGAAGCCCGAGACCCTCGAGCTTGCCCAGCGGCTCGGCGCGCCCGAGGAGGGCATGAAGCCCGAGACCCTCGAGCTTGCCCAGCGGCTCGGCGCGCCCGAGGAGGGCATGAAGCCCGAGACCCTCGAGCTTGCCCAGCGGCTCGGCGCGCCCGTTGCCGCGCGCGGCGCGGAGTCGCCAGGACAGCCGACAAGACAGCCGGTCGGCGCGATGCCTGCGCCGAATCAAACGCCTCCGTCCCTCGTTCCGGCTTCGACCGAAGACGCGAAAGGCCTCCTCCGCCAGCGATACGGGCTTTCTTCGCGCGATATCTCCATGGTCAATTCGGAGCTCGAGCAGCATTACAAGCCGGTCGCGAGATCGACCGCGGGCGAGTTGTGGGACATGGTCGACGCGGTCGAGGGACAGTCGCCGGCGTCGCGCGTCAAGCCAGCGCTTCAGCCGCTTATGGACACGATGCAGAGGATCGCCGGAGCCGAAAAAGACAAATTCCAGCGCACCTACGCCACCTCCGGCATGAGTTTCATTCAGGACTATTTCCCGCATCTCTACAAAAACGACGCCGCGTTGCAGAGATTCATCGGAAACGTCGGTTCGCCCGGAGCCGGCATGGGACACATGGGCTCTTCCGCCTTGACCAAAAAGCGGTCGATGTTCCCCACTTGGCGCGATGCGCGCGCCGCCGGCCTCACTCCGAAATACGATAACCCGATCGATATGTGGAAGGCCTCCTACGCGTCGAAATCGGAATTCATCGCCTCCCACGAAGTCAAGGAGGCGATGCAGGACGCCGGAACGCTCAGATATTTCGCACCGAGCAAGGCGCCCGAAGGCTGGGCGCCTATCCAAGGGCGCTTTGCCCGAAATATCGGCGGCGAGCAGGGGTACGCGCCCGCGGGCATCGCGTCCGCCTACAACAATTGGTATTCGCGCTCGATCGCGAGCACGCTGCAAAACCCTACTGCGAAGACGGTCTGGAATTCCGTCACGAGCGCCTTTAATTCCATGCGCGCGATGAAATTTGCGCTCTCTGGCTATCACGCGATGACCATGACCACGGAGAATTCATCGCGCGCTTTCGGCTCGGCGGTCGAGGACCTGGTGAGTGCGAAGCCGGTTCGATCCCTGAAAGATCTGATGGACGTCTTCCCCGCTGGAGTGTGGTGGCGCGGAAGGCAAGGGCAGGCGATCTATCGGGGACTGCTGAAGGGAGATCCCGAGACCGAACATCTGATAAACATCATGGCGCAGGCGAACCCGTCGATCGGGAGAGCTTTTCGCTCCCCGGAAATGGAGGGGTCGCTTCAGGAATCCCTCCCGCAAATGATCGGCCGCGGCAATCTCGGCAAGAATATCACGGGCGGCCTGACCAAGATCCGGGATAGTTTTGTCCAGAACGGCCCCTTCAAGATGGAGCCCTACACGGACGTGACGGAAGGCTTCGTCCGCACCTTCGACAAGACGTCGGAGCTCATGTCGTCCTGGCTTTTCCGCAATTACATCCCGAATTTGAAAACCGGCACCTTTATGCGGGATCTCGGCCGCTGGCTGCACGACAATCCGACCGCAGGGCAGACCGAGCAGCTCGCCGCCGCGCGCAAGATCTCGGATCATCTCGACGATATTTTCGGAGAGATGATGAAGGACAATTTGTTTTGGCCGCGATGGGCGGACGAAATATCGCAGAAGATCATGCTCGCCCCGAGCTACAATTTCGGGACTTATCGCGCTCTGGGCAAGGGGCTTTCTGGCCCGTTCAGAGGAAGAAGCTTCAACCCTGCGTCGCCGCGCTATGAGCCGGCGATGGGCTACACCATCGGCCTCGTTGCGACGACGGCCATGGCCGCCGCGATCGGCCAAAAAGTCATGACCGGAGAATGGCCGCAAAACCTTCAGGACATCCTGGCCGCCCGCACCGGCGGAACAACGGAGATCACGACAAAATCCGGCCACTATAAAAATGTGCCGGAGCGGCTCCGTCCTTATGGCAACGTCAAAGAAGCATACGACGTCGTGAAGGCGCTTGGGCTGCAGGGAGGCACACCGAATGTCGGCGGCTATCTGGGCAGCAAACTCAACCCGATGATGCAACTCGGCGGCGAGCTCTTATCGAATAAGGACTGGCGCGACGATCCGATCGTAACCGGCGAGCCCGGCTCCCATGCGCTCGGGCAGATCGGCGGCCATATAGCTCAGGCGTTCGAGCCGATCAGCGTAGGGCAGGGCCTGTTCGGCGGCGGCCAAGCGGGATCGCACATTCCGGCGCTGCTTCGCGGGACGCTTTCCCCCGCCGGGCGGCAATTGACAGACCCCGAGGGCTATCGCAAAATGCAAGAGCATTTCGCGGCAGACGCGGCCAAGAAAAAACGCAAGCACGCGGAATACGATCTCCACCATCAGAGAAACGAGGACGGCAGATGAAACACGATCGGATCGTCAGGGTAACGCGACATGCGCTCGCCAGATACCTGCTGCGATTTATGGAAATCGATACCCAGAAGATCAAACGACAACTTCAGGAAAGTCCAGGGAAATATAGAGATAACGAGATCGTCGTTTTTGCACGAGACGAGCTGAAAATCGACATCGAGTCGATCGAGCGGCAAATCGTAGATATATGCCGACCCGCGTGCGAATTGCAGCTCGATACGTGGCCGCATGGGCCTATCCAATTCAAATTGGACGGCTTCCTCGTCGTCACGTGCGAGAGAAATAAAAAACATTACCGCCCGGCTACAAAGCGCCATCGTCATGCTCTGAAAGAGGAAACTGTAGATGAAGGCGAATTTTAGAAAGCGGATCGAATCCTCATGCGCTGCTTGATTATCGATCCGTTCGGCGACGCTCTCGATCTCGGCATGCGCGCACGCGCGGCCGGACATCAGGTGCGTTATTTCGTTCGAGACGAGGACGCCACACGCGAAATAGGCGCTGGACTCCTCGACGTCACACGCGATTTCCAGGCTGAATTCAAATGGGCGGACTTGATTTTCTGCGCCGATAACGGGCTCTACCAGCGTGAGATATCCTCACAACGTCAGCTATACCCTGGGAAACCGATCGTCGGCCACAATCCGGAAGTCAGAGAATGGGAAATCAACCGCACGCTCGGACAGGACATCCTGAAGCGCGCAGGCGTCGATGTTGCTCCCTACAAGGAATTTTCCGATTACGACCACGCGATCAAATATGTGAAATCGCGCAATACCCGGCTGGTCTGTAAGCCATGCAGCGACGAGGATAAATCGTTGTCCTATGTGTCCACAGGCCCAGCGGATTTGGTCTGGATGCTCGAGCGCTGGAAAAAACGGCAGCCGCTCAAGGGGACCTTTATCATTCAGGATTTTGTCGCCGGGGAGGAAATTTCCGCCGGCGGCTATTTTGGCCCGTCCGGCTTCATCGAAGGTCTGTGGGTGGATGCGGAGGACAAGCGGCTGATGAGCGGCGGACGCGGGCCGAATACCGGTTCGATGGGCGCTATTACGGTGTTCCAGACGAAGCAGAGGAATTCTCTCGCTCGGCAGGTGCTGCTGCCACTCGAAGACCGCCTCGCCGAAGCCGGGTACGTCGGTTCGATCGACGTGTCGGTCATTATCAACGAAGACGGCGAGCCGATCCCGCTCGAATTCACCTGTCGGCCCGGCTATCCGAGTCTCCAGATCGAAGCGGAGCTGAGAGAGGGAGATCCTCTCGATTGGCTGGTTGATTTGTGCGAGGGCCATGATCCAAAAAATGCCATTCTCGACACGGTCGCGTGCGGCGTCATGCTCAAGATTCTGGCCTCGGCCGACAAGGCCATGACCCACGCGGACGAAATAGGCGTCCCTGTCTACGGACTCACAGACCGATTATGGCGCCACTTCCACCCCTATCATTTGATGGCGGGGGAAGCCCCCGTAGACGCCGAGCAAGGGCCGTCGACGGCCATCATGCCATGCTCCGCCGGGCGATACGTCGGAGTCGTCACCGGAACGGGAGATACGGTTTCCGCCGCGCGCCGAGCCGCCTATAAACGCGTATCGCAAATCAAAATCCCGCTGAGCATGGTCTACCGCGACGACATCGGCGAGCGACTGAAGGGCGACCTGGTCGATCTCCACCGTCATGGATATGCTATAGGTCTCGATTATGCCTAATCCGCCCAGCCCAAAACAGGACGTCGCTCGAGATCTCTTTCAGGGCTGCATCGAGAGCATCGAGCAGCTGCGCGCCATCGTCAATCAGAGCTATTATTCTGACGTCGATGCAAACGGCTATGCCGACGAGGAGGCGCAGGCATCGAACCGGGCACTTCGAAGAGACAAAATCGCGGCCGCCACGGCCCTGCTGAACACGCAAGTCAAAATCGACGAAAACAGACTTCGCGCCGAGCATCGCCAAACGTCCCTGGCAAGGCTTCAGGAGCTTATTCGGGAATTTTCCGCCGCTCAGCCTGCGCGGCTATCTCGATCGCCAAATCGAGAGGAAGAACTACCAGCGGCCGTTTTCGATCCGCCCTTACGATGAGCAGATCCCGCCCCTCGAGCCAATCATAAAGTTGCTTGAACCCGGCGCCGCGGGATTTCGCCTCGACGACGAGATCGCGGCCGAGCAGCGGCACGGTCAGATCGCCGAGGTAACTGCCGCCGGCCGACCCGCTGAGCGGCACGCGCTCAGCCCCAAATCCCGCGTCTTGGAAAAGCCGAACGATCGCGCGCTCGAACCGATTGCCTTTTTGTCGTGGCGCCCGGCCCCCCATCTCAGCCGCCACGACTCGCGTCGGCATATTCCGCGACGCCCTTCCAGAACGCCAGCTTCGTTTCGCCGCCGATCTCCGTCTTTTGTTTCGGCAACAAACCGCCCCAGAACGCGCGCAGGGCAGCCATCCCGGCCGCCGCGGCAGCATCGCCACGCGCGAGCAGCTCTGGGTCTCCAGCGGGCGCGCCAGAGGCCCAACGCGCCAATTTCTCCCCGATCTCCTCGTCGAGCGCACGCGACTCCAGAAAGACCGTCTCGAATTGGCGCGGCAGCTTCATTGTGGCCCGTTCGCCCGGCCGATCGGACGCCCATTGAGGCACGCCGCCGGAACGGGGAGCCAATAAACAACATGCGCTAAGCTCATATAGAAAATCGTCACCAGCGACAGGAGTAAATCCATAGTCTACAATCTCCATTTTGCCTTGCCGGTTTTTTCCAGGTTTTACGATTTCTTTGGCCCGAAAGCAGAAAATCAACAAACAATTCATTTGCAGGATGAACTGAATAAGTTTTCTTCTGTCTGCCTTCGGTTTTCGAATCGCGGATAATTTAACGCGCTCCCGCTTCGCGTAGTCATCGCCGCCCATGCGAATAATTTCATTTTCCCATTGATCCAACAGGCCGCCGACAGATTCGTGTTCGTGCGACATGCTGTCGATCACGATTATTTTCGCGCCACGCTCCCGACAGAACGTCAGGGCCTCGAGATAATCAAGCGCGCCGAAGGGCGCGGCGAACGGGACGTGTTGAAAGCGAAAGTCCTCCGCATAATGCAGGGCCCGATTCGATTCTGTGTCGATCACATAGATTTCGCCGCCGACGACACGCGCCATGCCTGTCGCCAGCCGCAGAGCCGAGAACGTTTTCCCCGAGCCGGACGCGCCGGCGAGCCCGATCAGAAGAGGGACCTCATGCCGAATCGCAGCGGCGGCCTGAAACGATCTACCCATGCTCGGGCTCGGGCTCGACCGCCTCTCGCGCCATTTCGGCGTTGAACGCGGCGATCGCGCCAAACAATTTGATTTTCATCTCGAGGGGGAAAAAAATAGAAATCGAAAACACCCCCAGGAACGAGGGATCATCGAGATCGACACATGCATTGTCCAGGATCTGCGATGCGGTCATCCGCAAATCATTGGCGTGCAGATAGATATTATGAATTTTCATCATTCGGTCTCCCAATATGTCTGCGCCCATGCAGGGCAGTCGATCGTCGTGATCTCCGTCGCATAGCCCGGCCAATCTCCCCGCGCGAGACAATGCGTCCAGATCTCACGCGCCTTCGCCGCTTTGCGAACGCCGATTTCACGAAAGCGGGCGTCGAGCCGGCAAAATATGCATTCGTAGGGCTCTGCCGTCTCCTGAAAGAAAAAGACGAAATCAGTCCGGCCGGCCAAGTCGGGGAAAATTTCCTCGATCAGCTCGAGATATACTGCCGCTTGCAAGTCGTATCCGCTAGAGACGATCAAGCGACCAAGGGAGTTCGGCGTCAGAGAAGAACACGTCTTGTAGTCGCATATCATAGCGAGCTCTGGAATCCACACATCCAGCATTCCGCGCGTCAGAACGCCGTCTATCTCCGCGATCGCGACGGCCTCTTTTGGACTCGCCACAAAAGATTCCAATAAGCCGGCGCGCTCCAGCCCCGTCATCATCGCCGCGCGCATCGCCGCTACACGCCGGAAGTCCCGCGGCAGGCTTGGCGTCAATCCCGACGCCAAGGCCTCATCGCGCGCCGCCTGCGCCGCCTTCGTCCGATAATCACCGGCGTCTATCTCCACTATCCCAGCGCCGCGAGACAGGAGAGTCTCGTGCGCCAGGCTGCCGAGCTCCATCGACCGATTTTTTTCCCACCGGCGAGCCCCTCCGAGTCGTGGGTGAGCCAACCACGCATGCCGCGGCGATTTTTCGATCAGAATTTTGCCGACCGAGGCCGATAGCGATGGCGTGGCGCAGCAATCGTCATGATAATCCGCCGCCGGGATATCCAAATGCAGGCCATGTTTCATGTCGCCACCCCCTCCTTTCGCGAATGCCCAAACAGCGATTTGTGCTCTTCGTCCAGGTTGTGAATTACCCGGAGCGCCTCCTCTGAGCTCAGCCCGCTCGCCCAGCACACCCGCAACTCATGCCGATGCTCACGACTCAATAGACAATTTTCCTGCAGGCATCGCTCGTACCATTCCAACCAGGAGAACGCGGTCATGTGCGGATCCTTTCGGAATACCACGTTTGCGAAATCCCATATTGCCACGCCTCAGCCTCATGCGGACTGCGCACCTCGAGAGGAACCCCCTCGATAAATTCCCGTCTCGATCCATCCGGCTCGAGCGTCCCGTTTCTGAGCCGGATAACCCGCATTCTCTCGTCGCCGACGACGATGTCTATGAGTTCGCGCGCCTGGCCGTGAATAATGTCCGTGCTGACACATGTGCCGTCGAGCATTTCAAGCGCTCTGTCCCACCCGATTACCTCACACATCACACGCCGGATTTCCGTGTTCGTCTCGGCCAGGATCGAGGCTTTATTTATCCGCTCTGGCTGGGCGATGATCCACGCGTTATCGTCGCTCAAAACCAGGCCGTGCCACACATGCACAGAGAACCCGTCCCGCCATAATAGCGCGGGGCCGGAATCGGAGTGTAGCCGCCTACTATCGTCGAGCTTGATCATTAGCGGGCGGTCTGAAACGATACAGAATTTTTCGTGCATTACGCGAGGGCCGCCATGAATAGCCGCGCTCTCATAGAAGGTATAACTAGTGCATGCCGATAGATCTATTTTTGCAATATCACGGAAAAACGACACATATGCACACCAACCACTCCACAAATTTCCGTAATTTTGTATTATCAGCGGCTGTTCACAGCATTCTATCATCAGACTAGACATGTCCGGCGCGAGCTCCTTTGCCAGCTCGACAGCCCACCCTCTGCCGCGGGCGCGCACCGCGCCGCGCACCGCGTAGTCCACCACGTCTCGCACCGCGGCGAGCGACGCGTCGTTCACCGCGTCGCGCGCCGTGTAGTCCACCGCCTCGCTCAGCGCGGCGCGCGTCGCGGCGAGCGTCGCGACGCTCGCCCGGACGTCCACCGAGCCGCGCGCCG
>Ga0182030_10006687_pt1 | contig 24243 bp, 18 predicted proteins | sample 812S3MmetaG_FD_121299 | JGI IMG/M metagenome (GOLD analysis project Ga0182030, IMG submission 121299) | Permafrost microbial communities from Stordalen Mire, Sweden - 812S3M metaG (Illumina Assembly) | ecosystem: Environmental > Terrestrial > Soil > Wetlands > Permafrost | place: Sweden...
ACAGATGAAACACAGATTTGTTTATCCGCAGATGCCGCAGGTTTTCGCGGATTCAATTTCAATCTGCGTTCGTCGGCGAAATCTGCGGATGCTTTTTGTCCCGCGTTTCATCTGTGTTTCATCTGTGTTTCATCTGTGTTTCATCTGTGTTTCATCTGTGTGCATCTGTGGCTTATGATCACTTTTCTCCAAGGCAAACTCGTCGAGGCGCTGCCCACGCAGGTCATCGTGGACGTGAACGGCATCGGCTACGAAGTGCTGATTCCGCTGTCGTCGTTCGACAAATTGCCGTCGGTCGGCGGGGCCGTGAAATTGCTCACGCAACTGATCGTGCGCGAAGACGCGCATATTCTTTACGGTTTCGCGACGGCGGTGGAGCGCGACTTGTTTCGCCTGCTCATCAATAACGTCAGCGGCATCGGCCCAAAAACGGCGCTGAACATTTTGAGCGGCATGAACGCGGTGGCCTTTCGCGGCGCGGTGGCAAACGGCGACGTGAAATCGCTCTCGCAAATTTCCGGCGTCGGCAAGAAAACCGCCGAGCGCATCGTCGTGGAACTGCGCGACAAAATCGGCGCGGCGGGCGCGCTGGAGGCGGCGAGCGCGAAACACGCGCTGTCGCCCGACGACCAGAAAACCAACGACGCCACGCTCGCGCTCATGGCGCTGGGCTTCAAACAAATCGAGGCGCACGACGCCGTCCGCGCGGCGCAGGCGATGCTCAGCGCGGCGGCAACGGTCGAACAACTGGTCCGCGCGTGCTTGAAAAAAGGGTGAAATGTCCGATCAAGTCCAAAGTCCAAAGCCCAAAGTCCAAAGGCACGGCGGCGTGGTCATTCCCCACGCGCCGAAATGGCATCAGCGGCTGGTGGCGGCGCTGATTTTCGGGCTGGCCCGCGCGCTGGCCGCGACGTTGCGGTTCAAGCTGGACGATGCGGGCGGCTATTTTTCCGACCGGCCGCAGGAGAAAATAATTTTTGCGATCTGGCACAACCGGCTTTCCCTGTCGCTGATTCTTTATCGTCGTTATGTCGCGCGCCGCGACCGTGCGCACCGGCTGGTGGCGCTGGTAAGCGCGAGCCGCGACGGCGGCCTGTTGGCGGGGATCATGGACCTTTTCCAGGTTCAAACCGTGCGCGGTTCGTCCTCGCGCCGGGGCGCGCAGGCGTTGCGCGAAATGGTCGCCTGGGGCCGGCGCGGCCATGACTTGGCCATCACGCCGGACGGCCCGCGCGGCCCGTGCTACACCGTGCAGGAAGGCGTGATTTCCGCCGCGCAACTGACGGGCCTGCCCATCGTGCCTGTGGCGTATCATCTCAACTGGAAAATCCGTTTGAACAGCTGGGACCGGTTTCAGATTCCGCTGCCGTTCGCGCGCTGCGAAGTCACCATTGGCAAGGCGCTCCGCGTGCCGCGCGAAACGGACGAGGCCGGCCGCGAGGTTTTGCGGAAACAGCTTGAAGCCGAACTGCGCGCCATCTCGCGTGATTAAAGATGTGGCAAGTGACGAGTGACCTGTGACATGAAAAACGCCAATGCCATCTTGCTTCTTCTTGTTACTCGTCACTTGTCACTCGTCACTGGCTTATGATCGCCCGCGTCAGTTTGGAAATCGCGCTGCGCAAGGAATTTGATTATTCGATTCCGGCGGCGCTGGCCGGCCAGGTGGATGTCGGCAGCCGCGTGCAGGTGCCGTTCGGCCCGCGCAAGGTGCTGGGCGTCGTCACCGCCGTCGCCGAGGAATCCGGGCGCGCGAATCTCAAGCCCATTATCAAGGTCATCGGCGCGCAAACTTTGGTGACGCCGAAAGTTCTCAAGCTCGCGCGGTGGATCGGCGAATATTACTGCTGCGCGCCGGAGACCGCGCTGAAATCCGTTCTGCCCGAAGCCGTGCGCAAGGAAGATGCGGGCTGGCGCGAAAGATTATTTGTCCGCGCGCTGCCGGTCGTTGGCGAATTTCCGAAATTGCCGAAGCGCCAGCAGGATGTTTGGAATCTCATCGAGGAACGCCGTGAAATTTTGTTGTCCGAGCTGGTTGAGCTGGCGGAAACCACCGCCGCGACGGTGCGCAAACTGGAAGACCGGGGCTTGATTGAAATCGCCCCGCAGATTTCCGAGCGCGATCCGTATGCGCGGGAAATTATTCTGGCCACCCAGCCGCTGGTGGTGAATCCCGCGCAGGCCGCCGCGCTGGAAAAAATCACGGCGGCGATGGATGCGAAAAATGATGCGTGCTCCGTGATGCGTGAAAAAACGGCAGTCGTTACAAGCGACGCATCACGCATCACGCATCACGCATCACGAACTTTTCTTCTTCACGGCGTCACCGGCTCCGGCAAGACGGAAGTTTATCTGCAAGCCATCGCGCACGCGCTGGAGCAGGGCAAAGGCGCGATTGTGCTGGTGCCGGAAATTTCGCTGACGCCGCAGACGGTGGAGCGGTTCAAGGCGCGGTTCAGTTCGGGAAAATTGCAAACGCTCGTGGCGGTTTTACATTCGCATTTGAGCGCGGGCGAACGCCATGACGAATGGCACAAGATTCGGCAGGGCCGCGCGCGGATTGTGATTGGCGCGCGGTCGGCGATTTTTGCGCCGGTCGAACCGCTCGGCCTCATCATCGTGGACGAGGAGCACGAACACACCTACAAGCAGGAGGAAGCGCCGCGCTACCACGCCCGCGACGTGGCCATCATGCGCGGGCAGATGGAAAACGCCGTCGTCGTGCTCGGCTCGGCCACGCCGTCGCTGGAGAGCTACGCGAATTGCAAAAAAGGAAAATTCACGCTGCTCGATTTGCCGGAGCGCGTGGACAACCAGAAAATGCCTTACGTCCGCGTCGTGGACATGCGGCAGACGGTGCGCGATGGCAAAGGCCCGCCGATTTTTTCGCCGCAGCTCAAGGAGGCCATCACGCAGCGGCTGGAACGCGGCGAGCAGACAATTTTATTTTTGAACCGGCGCGGCTACGCGACTTCGCTGCAATGCCCGAAATGCGGCTACGTCGCCGAGTGCCCGAATTGCAGCGTGTCGCTGACGTATCACCGCATTGACCAAAAGCTTTCCTGCCACATCTGCGGGCACAATGAAAAAGTCCCATCCGTCTGCCCGGAGCCGAAGTGCAAAAATCCCGCGATCCGTTTCGCCGGCACCGGCACGCAAAAAGTGGAAGAGGTGCTCGCAAAATTATTTCCCAAGGCGCGCGTCAAGCGGATGGACGCCGACACGATGAAGCTCAAGGACGACTACCGCCATGTCCTCGGTGATTTTCGCGTGGGCAAAATTGACATTCTCGTCGGCACGCAGATGATCGCGAAGGGGCTGCATTTTCCGAACGTCACGCTGGTCGGGATCATTTACGCGGACATGGCGCTGCACCAGCCGGATTTTCGCGCGGGCGAACGCACGTTCCAACTGCTCACGCAAGTCGCCGGTCGCGCCGGTCGCGGCGATGTGGAGGGCGAAGTTTTTGTGCAGGCGTTCACGCCGTTTCATCCGGCGATTCAATACGCGCGGCGGCATGACTTCGTGGGTTTTTACGAGCAGGAACTGGAATTTCGCGAGCAGTTGAAATATCCGCCGTTCAGCCGCGTGGCGCTGCTCACGCTCAAAGGCCGCAACGAGGAAAAAGTGAAATTCTCCGCCGAACATTTGAAACGCGAGCTGGAGAAAAAACTAATCGAGTCCAAAGTCCAGGCGAGTCCAAAGTCCAAAGTCCAAAGTCCAAAGTCGGAAGGGGCCCCCGGCACCACGACTTTGGACTTGGGACATCGGACTTTGGACTTAACCATCGCCGGGCCGGCGCCGGCGCCGCTGCTGCGCGCGGAAAATTTTTACCGCTACCAAATCATGCTGCGGACGCGGGCAATGAGCGCGTTGAGCCGCGAGCTGGCACAACTCATCCAGTCGCTGACGCTGCCGGAAGATGTCTCGCTCGTGGTGGACATTGATCCGGTGAGTTTGAGTTGAAGCACAACCGGTGGTTGCGGCGACAGCGCGGAGACATTATTGATGGCGTTTTGGATGCTGGCCGTCTGGGCAACAGTTTGGGAGCCTCAAAGTTTGCCGGCAACTTTTCGACTTGTGGCGTTTCTGCTGGTGTGCAACATTTCAGGATTCCCAGAGAAAACTGCGCCAATCATGAAAAAAGTTGTCATTCAACCGGCTCTGGATGTGCGTGTAATTACCGATTCCAATGTATGCTCACATTTGCATCGCTTGTAACCGGCGATGTCTTCATTCAGTCATTCATTCAATAAGCCTTGTCAAAACATCATCACCTTTAACAACGTGGTGTCTTTCGCTTCGGCCGGCGCGATCAAGCGGCCGGTTGATTGCAAATATGACCCGCCGCATTTTACCACCCCAACCTAAAAATAAATTCCCATGAAAATTAAACTCACAAGCCCATGGCTGCTGGCCGGTCTTTTGGCCGGTCTTTCTATCACGCCCTTCGCCACGGCCGCCACGGTCATTTGGAGTGGCTATGACGCCACCAACAATGTGAACACCAATTGGTCCGACAGTCTCAACTGGTCCGGGGTCACGCCGGCAGCGGCCAACAGCGTCTTTTTTTACGATGCGGGCGGAGTGGTGACGGTGTCCAACATCAATAACATTGTGGATGGCACCACCACCATTCTCTCGCTGCAATATGGGAATACCAACGGCAATCACACCACGCTGATCAATCCGGGGGTCACGCTGACGGTTTCCAACAACGCGACGGGCAGTCTGCTTGCCGTAGGCACCTTGACGGATAATGGTGGCAGTCAAATCATGGATGCCACGGTGACCGGTAGTGCGGGAAGTCTGGTGGTGGTCAGCACCAATGTCGGATCCTACTTGGAGGTCCAGCAGGGTGCCAGCAGCGGCGGCAGCCATACGGCCGTCTTGGATCTTTCCGGGTTGGGCACGTTCAATCTGACCGCTGGCCGGCTCTTGGTGGCTGCAAATTTTGCTTCCGGCGGCGGGGCCAGTAATTATCTCGCTGGCACGCTGACCCTGGCAAAAACCAATTTTATTCAACTCAATGGCACCACCACCCCGACGCTGGACATCGGGGACGCGATTTCGAATCCCAACACGCTTACGACTAATTTATTGCAGTTGGGCCAGACCAACGCGCTGTTCATTGACACCATTGGTATTGGGCGGACAAAGCAAAATGGCACCGTGAAATTCAACCCGGCATTCACCGGCAACAATCCGGCGCTTTATCTGCGCGGAAAATCGGCCACGCGGGTGGGCACCCTGGCCATTGGCGACTATTCGAGCCAAGTGGGTAATCCCGGCTCCGGCTCGGCTTCCACCGGCACTCTGGATTTGAGCCTGGGCACCGTGGACGCGCAGGTGAACCTCTGTTATGTCGGCCGCGGACAAGTCAGCACCAACACCGGCGGGGCCACCGGCATCTTGACCCTTAACGCGGGAGCTTTCAATGTCAACACGCTGAATTTGGCGACGGTGATTGGGACCAACAACACGGCCAACGCCAACGTGACCGGCACGGTCAACGTGATCGGCACCGCGACGCTGGTGGTCAACGGCAATCTGACTCTGGGCATCAACCCCAATACTAACTCGTTAACCTCATCCAAGGTCGCCACCGGAACTTTGAACATCACCAACGGCACGGTCTATGCCAATGCCATCACCTCGGTCTCCACCAACGGAGTCATCAGCACCATCAATGTGAACAACGGCACACTCTGCATCACCAACACGGCGGGCACACCATCGCTGCCGCTCGCGGCGCTGAACCTCACCAGCGCGTCGCTGCATTTGAACGCCAATCCGGCGCTGACCAATATCGTGGCGACCAACGTGACCGGCACGGCGACCATCACGATTGATTCGGTTGGTTATCCCGGCGGCACCGTGACTTATCCGCTGATCAGCTACCAGGGGGCCGACCCATTTTCAAATCTGACGCTGGGTTCACTTGGGGCTTATACCGGCACGCTGGTGGATAATGCCGGCAACAGTCGGATTGATTTGCGAATTACTGCGGGTCCGATCACGCCCATCCTCGGCACCATTGTCTGGGGCGGCGGCGTCAACAATAAATGGGACACTTCCAGCCTGAACTGGACGAACGCGGGCATCACGACAATCTATGCCGACACGGATTTGGTGAACTTCAACGACCTGGGACAAACCGGCAATGTCAATCTAGTAACTACCGTTGCGCCCGGTAGCGTCACGGTCTCCAATGTGGCGGTCAATTATACCATCAGCGGCACTGGAAGCATCAGCGGCGCGGGTAACTTGACCAAGGGCGGTGTTGGCACGCTCACGCTGGGCACCGCGAATAGCTACGCCGGCAGCACGTTCATCAACGCCGGCACCATTACCACCACCGTGGCGGGCACGTTGCCTGCGGCCACCATAGTTAATTTCAGCGCCGCGACCAATGCCACGCTGAATTTGCAAGGCACGGCGCAGACGCTCGCCGGAATGACTTTCGGCAACGGCAACTCAAACGCGGCCAACGCCATCACCATCACCGGCACGAGCGGTTCGGCCCTGACCGTTTTGCCGGCCACGCTGACACTCGCGCCGGCGAATACGACGAATAATCTGGCATTGAATATGTCGGGCTTGAGTTCATTCACTTACAGCAACAGCGGCGGCACCCTCACGGTGAACAATGGCACGGCACAGCAAAACAGCACCGGCCAGACAACGGTCACGCTGGCGGGGGGAACCAACTTGATCACCGCCGGGACGGTGACGGTCGCCACTGGCAGCACCAGCGGCGGGGTGGTCAACTCCACGTTGAATCTGGGAACCAACAACACGTTCAATGTGGGCACGATCAACATCGGGGCCAGCCGGTTGAGCGGCACCATTCAGTTTGCCAGCGGTATCAGCAACGGAATGCTGAAGATTGCCGGCACCGCGGGCGGAAGCAGCCCCGCCACGTTCGCCTACGGCGGCCACGATTCCTATCAAGCTGCTGACCATCCGGTGGACTTGTTTGACACCACGGCGGGAACTCTGAACGCGCAGTTTGGGGCGATGACGATTGGCGTGATGGGTGCCACGGCCAACTCTAGTGGACGCGGAATTACAATTTCATCATCGTTTAAGATGGGTGCCGGAACCTTGACGGCTTCGAGCTTGACGCTGGGAACTTTCAACAATGTGGCCAATGTCACCAACTATACCGCCACCATCACCAGCTTGTTCAGTATCACCAATGGCGGCACCGCCTCCATCACCAATCTTACCTTGCTGAACAATAATCTTACCAACACCGCCGGTGGCGCGGATATTCTGACTAACAACGCGACAGTCAGCCTGACCAACGGAGCGACCTTGAACCTGACTGCGGTTCAGTTGGGCAACGCCCTTAGTCCAGCCACCACCAGCGCGGTGCTTTCCTGGGGCGATGGCACGGTGGGTAATATTCCCGGTGGTAACTTGACTGTCAACGGCGTATCCGTCGTGCTGGCTGGTGCTTCTACCACGCACAACGTCAACATCACCTCGGGCCAGACCGGCTTGATCAATTCCTGGATTAGCGGCACCGGCACGCTGACGGATGTGGGTCCGGGCGCGCTGACCCTTGGCGGCAATAACTCGTTCAACGGTTCATTGGTCATGGCCGGCACCAACACGCTGACATTGACCAAGACCAATACTTACACCGGCAGCACGCTCATCAACAGCGGCACACTTATTCTCGGCGCGAACGGTGCGATCTCCAATTCATCCACCATCAATGTCGCATCGAACGCGGTGTTTGACGTGTCTGCGGTCACGGGCGGATTTTCGCTGGGTTCGAGCCAAGGTATCAGCGGCAATGGCGGTGTGAATGGCAGTGCCATGGCGGCCAGTGGCGCGCAGATTATTCCGGGCGGCCCCGGCGTGGCCGGCACATTGACCTTCAGCAACAACCTTACACTTAACGGACAGTTTATTACCTTTGACTTAAGCCCCAATCCGGCCAGTGGAAATGACCTGGTAAATGTCGGCGGGACGGTGACGCTCAACGCGAACCTGACGATTGCAGTGAACCAATTGTCCGGCCCATTAAGTGCCGGCACTTATACCTTGATGACTTATTCATCGCTGGTGACGAATACTTACAACCTGGTGCTCGTCGGCCCTCGCAACTGGACGTTGAATGCCGGAGCCAACGCCCTCACGCTGACGGTCGGCGCGGGTAGCAGCGCCAATCTAACTTGGGTGGGTGATGGCGCGGCAAACAACTGGGATGTCCAAACCACCACCAATTGGGCGAACGCCGGAAACCTGGATTTCTTCTTTACTCTCGACAATGTCACATTTAACAACACCGGTTCGGCTTCGCCGGCGGTCAATCTGACTACGACGCTGTTTCCGGGCAGTGTGACGGTGAACGGAACGCAGAGTTACACTTTCAGTGGCAGCGGCCAGTTCGCCGGCCCGATGGCTTTGACCAATAACGGCACCGGCCCGCTGATCTTGAACACCAGCAACACTTACAGCGGCGGCACCGTCATCAACAGCGGCACGGTGCAATTGACCTTCGACAACGGGGCGGCCTCCGGCCCGGATTTGGCGGCGGGCACCGGCCCGATCACGGACAACGGCACCCTGAGCATCACCAACAACGGCGGCACTCCAGGTTATATGACCGTGACCAATGTCATCACTGGTGCGGGCATCATCAATCTGCCGCAAAACCAGGAAGTCAGTTTTACCGGCCCCGGCTCGATGTCCGGTTTCGGCGGAACCATTAACATTCCTGCCGGAGCGACTACCACGGCCAAGGGCGACGTCCGTGGAAGCAGCGTTAACTTGAATGCCAGCACCATTATCAATGTCGCCAGCGGTGGAACCCTGTGGGTGGCTGGCAGCGGTGTGACCGTTCCCGCCACCATCAATCTTGCCGGCCCCGGCAATGGTGAAAACTGGGGCGCACTCCGCGTGGACACCAGCGCGAATTTTTCCGGCCCGGTTAAATTGCAGGGGAACGCGACCATCGGCGCGCAAAACAGCCCCAGCGGCACCATTAGCGGCGTGATCAGCGACAACAACAACGGCTACAGCCTCACCAAGCTGGGAGCCGCGACCTCCATTCTTACCGGCGCGAACAATTACAGTGACGGGACGACCATCAGCAGCGGCACGCTGCAGATTGGCAACGGACTCGTCAACGGCACATTGCCGGGCAACGTGGATGACGAAGCGACACTCACCTTCGTGGTGGCCACCAATACTTCCCAGACTTACAGCGGCATTATTAGTGGTGCCGGTGCATTGGTGGAAAACGGTTATGGCGGCACGCTCTACTTGAACAACGAAAACACTTTCACCGGCAACGTGACCATTACCGCCGGCGCGCTCTGGATCACCAACGCCGGTGCGCTGGGCACCGGCACCAAGACTGTCACCGCCAGCAATGGCACCGCCGGCCATCCCGAATTGCATCTCAATGGCGTCAGCGGCAATATTCTTTTGCCTTCGACCATTACCTTCACCACGAGTTGGCTTGGCAACATCAACAGTCCGGGAGTGCTGGTCAATGAAGCGGGCAACAACGAAGTTGACGGCAACTTCAACCTCACCAGCGACGGCGGCGGCACCGGCATCGTGGTCAACGGCGGGACCTTGAATTTGACCGGCACCTTGTCGCCCACCACCACATTGCGCAATCTGCAATTCGGCGGTGCGGGCAATGGCACGGTGTCCGGCGTGATCGCCGACGGCGGCAGCCCGAATTTCCTGACCGGCGTTGCGGTCGCCGGCCCCGGCACCTGGACCTTTACCGGAAACAATACTTACGTTACCAACACCACCGTCAGCGGCGGCAAACTGCTCGTGAACGGCCAGCTTTCCGGCGGCGGCGCGGTGACGGTGCAAACCAACGCCATGCTCGGCGGTTCCGGCAGCATTGCCGGAACGGTCAGCCTCCAGAACGGCGGCGTCATTCAGGGCGGTGATGCCAGTTACGCCAACACGCTGACCGTGCCGATTCTGAATCTTGGGACTGCCGGCACGAACCTCACCTATAGCCGCTTCACCGTGGCGGCGGGCGGAACCATCGCCGCCACCACGCTCAACGTGACCGGCACCAACCTTGTTCAAATCCTGGATTCCAGCCTGACGGTCGGCACCAACACGCTGTTCACCTATAGCGGCTCAATTAGCGGCTTTGGCGGCTTCCAACTCGGTTCGCTCCCGGCCGGCGTGGCGGCGCAGTTGTTGAACACCGGTTCCGCCGTGCAACTGGCCGTGACCTCGGTGACGGCGGTCAATACCAATTCGCCGGTGCTGACTAATTCCGTCAGCGGCCGAATCCTGACGCTGTCGTGGCCGGCGGATCATCTCGGCTGGCGGCTGCAAGTGCAGACTAACTCATTGACCACCGGCCTCGGCACCAACTGGTCCACCTGGCCCAACTCGACGAATGTGACCACCGTTCCCATCCCGTTGAATCCGGCGAACCCCACGGTGTTTTTCCGTCTGATTTATCCGTGAGCCGGGCGGGTCCGGCGTCAGACGGCAAACGCGCGCCAAAAAATATTTGACAAGCGGACGCGATTGCCTTAATCAAATCTTAAGCCCATGAAAACAAATCACCAAATTCCTCAGAAAGTTTGGCGGCGGGGATTTACCTTGATTGAACTGCTCGTCGTCATCGCCATCATCGCGATTCTGGCGGCGATGCTCTTGCCGGCGCTGGCGGCTGCGAAACAAAAAGCGATCAAAATCAACTGCCTTTCCAATTTTCGTCAGGTCAGTATCGCCCTGAATATGTATGTTAATGACAACAACGACAAACTTTGTAGCGGGGTGGATAGCGGCGGTGAATATGGTTTGTATACCGGACAGAGTGCCCAGTTTAAGCTTTGTGCGCCTGGTGCGACGGGAGGCAGTTACAACTCGATGTTGATCTACTACCTTACAACCTATCTGGGACAGGCACCAGACAACACTCTGCGATATTCCAAAACCTTCATTTGTCCAGGCTTTGTGAATTGGCTGCCGAATTCCACCTTAAGCAATGCGGCGACCTTTGTAGAATATACCGTGCCTGGTGCCGGGACTTCCGATGGCAAAGGCGGATCAGACGTATGGGGTCCAGGTGTCCCGCCATTGCCATGGGATATATTTGGTTATCAACCTAGCTACGGCACCCGCTCGCCTTCGCGAAAGCTGGGCGAAATATCTGCCATCCGTCCCTTGACTGATGTGTGGGCATTGGCCGATTCCGATCAACAGGCTTTCAATAATGGCAATCCTCCGCCCGGCTGGTTGAGTTCGTTGCCGCCAAAACCGCTTCATGGTAGCGTGCGTAATTATCTTTTTCTTGATGGCCACACCAGCACTCGAAAAACCGTGACCGGCTATTGGTGAGCAACTCTATTTATTTTCCGATGGAATCTCTTTCCGTTTTCAAAAACGCCTTGAAGGCGGCGCAGTTAGCCAGCATCGGATAATCTGATTTTATCGCCGCCAAGGGAATTTTGCCCCAGAGGGAATTCATCCAGCCGCCGGGAAAATCACGGCACTGCTGCGGCTTGACGGCTTGCACGGCGCAATTTTGTCCCTCCAAAAAAATGCACGCGCCGTCCGGCTGTTCCAGCAATGCCAGACCGCGCCGGTCCGGCCGCAGTCGGGTGAACTGCTCGATGAAATCCGGTTCGCTCAAGCCCTTGAACGCGGCGAGTTGCGCGATTTCCGCTTCCGTCAAACACACCTGCCCCGGCCAGCGGCAGCAGGCCGTGCAGCGTTGACAGGCGAGAACAAGCGGCATGACTTCGTTGGCCGAGCTACGCCTTTTTAATTCCCCGCTGCCACAGCTCGAAATGATACAGCGCGACCACGACGAGGCTGTGGCCGATTTTTTCGTCGGCGACGAGCTGCGGGATTTCTGCCACCGGCGTCAGCAGCGTCTCCAAATCTTCGCCGTGGTCGAATTCCACGCCGTGTTTCAGCCGGCAGTTTTCAATCAGCACGGTGAAGGTGGTGTTGCTCAAAATCGCGGGGTTGGAATGGATGCGTCCGAGCAGCCGCGCGTTTTCACCTTCGTAACCGGTCTCCTCGCGCAGTTCGCGCACGGCGGTGGCCACGGGATCGGTCTCGTGCGGGTCCATCATGCCGCCGGGAATTTCCAGTTCCACCGTGCCGGAGCCGTGGCGGTATTGCCGCACCATCACCAGTTGCTGGTCCGGCGTGACGGCGATGACGTTCACCCAGTTGACGCTGTCGAGCACGAAGAAATCATGTTCCTGGCCGGTGCGCGGATTGATGCAGGTGTCGGAGCGGATTTTGAAAATGCGAAAATCGCCGACCGGCTTTGAACTGACTTTTTTCCAAGGCTGAATCATGCAGATAGGAGATAGCAGATGGGAGATGGAAGCCAGAAAAAATCTTGCGCGGAACTCCCAACTGCCAGCTCCCGACTCCTATCGGCCTTGTGTGGCCGACCAACCCTGGCGCATGAGCGCAAGCAAATGCTGCAACGCTTCCTCGTAACTGCGGTTCTTTTCGGCGGCAAGCTGGCGGGCGCGCTTGTCAAGCTGCGCGGCCATGTCGCCGGATTTTTCCGCCGGACAGCCGAGCGCGACGAGAACTTGCGCGATCTGAGAAATTTCCACAAAAGAAATCAGCCGCCGATGGGCACAGATTGACACCGATGATTTTGTGTCTCGCACACCAGATTTTTATCCGTGTGCATCTGTGAAAATCTGCGGCTAAAAATTATTTCACTGAATCCGCCGGGACGATTTTCACGCTGAGGAGGCTTTGCTTTTTGACCGGCCGGTCGCCGGGCACCGTGGGCGTGGTGGCGATTTTTTCCAGCACGTCATCGCCTTTGATGAGTTTGCCGAACGCGGTGTATTGCTTGTCCAGAAAACGCGGGTCGCCGTGGCAGATGAAAAACTGTGAGCCGGCGGAATCGGGATTGTTCGAGCGCGCCATCGAAAGGACGCCGCGAACGTGCGGCTTGCTGTTGAACTCCGCCTTGATTTGGTAGCCCGGTCCGCCGGTGCCCCACGATGACTGCTTGGCATCGTCCTTGGTGTTCGGGTCGCCGCCTTGGATCATAAAACCCTTGATGACGCGGTGAAAACAGGTGCCGTCATAAAAGCCCTGCTTGGCCAGCTTCTTGAAATTCTCGACGTGGCCCGGCGCGACGTCCGGCCAGAATTCAAGGACAATTTCGCCGGCGCTGGTGGTGAGGATGGCAACTTCGTTCATAAAAATGATAAAATTATTTTCGTTGGTTGATTATTTCACGCTGTCGGCGGGAACGATTTTGATGCTTTCGACATTCACGCGTTTCACCGGGCGGTCCGGCGGCTCCGTCGGCGTGGTGGCGATTTTTTCCAGCACGTCGTCGCCCTTGATGAGCTTGCCAAACACGGTGTATTGACCGTCCAGAAAACCGGCGTCGCCGTCGCAGATGAAAAACTGCGAGCCGGCGGAATTCGGGTCGTTCGTGCGCGCCATCGAGAGCACGCCGCGCGCGTGGTGCTTGGAATTGAACTCCGCCTTGATGGTGTAGCCGGGACCGCCCTGGCCCCATGAATCTTTCGCCGCCTCATCCTTCGTGTTCGGATCGCCGCCCTGAATCATAAAGCCCTTGATGACGCGGTGAAAACAGGTGCCGTCGTAAAAACCTTTTTTGGCCAGCTTCTTGAAATTCTCGACATGACCCGGCGCGACGTCCGGGTAAAACTCCAGCACCATCGTGCCTTCGCTCGTCTTGACGACGGCGACTTCCTTGGTATCAGCCGGCGCAGCGGCGGCGGGCGCGTTGGTTTTGGCGTCTTCGGCGTGAATGGCGACGGCCGCAAACAGGCCGAGCGCGCAGAGTAAATGAATTGCTTTCATGGCCGCGAAATCTTCCACAGACACGGCCAAAAGTCACGCGGAATTAAAATCAATTTCGTCCCGGCGGCCGGCGGTCCTGGTTCATCGAACTGGTAATCAGGCTGCCGCGACTGCGATTGCGCGCCCGGGCCACGAGCAAAACCACCAGCGCAAAAGCGACGACAAACAGCCCGGCTCCCAGCCGCAGCAATCCGCGCGGGTCGCTGTCGCCCGAAGGCGCGGTCGTGACGATGTTGGTCTGGGCGGCGGGCAAATTGGCGCGGTTCGTTGCTTTGACTTGCAGTTCGGGCGGATTGGTCGCCGTTGCGGCGGGCGCGGCGGGCGGAATGAAATTTGCCGACACGACCGCGTTGGAAACCGGATGGTTGGTTTCAGGCGTGGCGACGACCAGTTTTACCGGCTCGTTGGTGGCCGGCTTGAGGATGTCCTCCGGATTGGTGCTGACTTTGGTGCCGACGATGATGAGAGCCGGCACCGCCGGCGGCTTGACGGCGACATAAATTGGCGGCGCGTTGGTCGGCACGGCTTTGACCGGCTCCGGCAGCGGCGGAAACGGCGGGATGTTCAACGTGCCCGGCGGAAAATTGACCGTGCTGCCGATGAACTTTCCCCGCTGCGTCCGCAGCAGCAGCACAAACGGCTGGCGCAACTTCTTCCGCTCTTCGAGGCTCGACCGGAATGTCTGGTTGATGCCGTCGTCGTAGGGCGTCCCGGTGATGGCGTTTTGACCGTCGCAAAAAATGATCACCGTGAGCCGTTCGGAATTTCCAATGACCCGGTTCAGCATCGGTTGCAGCGCGGCAAACGTCGTCGTGTCGGTGTAACGCTGTTTGCGCAGAAACGCGACCAGGTTGGAAAAGGTTTCGGTCGCGCGCTCCGGCGTCCACAGCGTCAGCGGAAATTCACCGGTGCGCACCTGCTGGTCAAACGTCCAGGTGCCGATGCTGTCGCCGTCCTGCAATTGGCCGTTGCCGCTTGTGGCCAGAAAACTTTTGACCGCCGCCTCGACCGCCGGCAGCCGTTTTTTCATCGCCGAGGACGTGTCGAATACCAGCAGCCAGCGTTCCTCCGGCGCGGGCTGGGCCGGCGCGCGGGCGACCAAAAGCAGCGCCGTCAGCGCCGCCAGCAGCCAGCGGGCGGCGAAAGTGGAACGGCTCGGTTTCATCAGGTTCGGCGCGCGCGGGAAAAACGGTTCCGCTCGGCGCGGTTGTGATTGTTCAGGTTTTCCGTCATGACCGCCAGCGCATTTTGAATCATGCGGATGAAATTGTCGCAACTGGCCACCGAGCTGCCAAAGCCGCTCACCGTGTCGCGTTCTGCGGAATCGTCCGTCACCACCAGCACCTCGCCGTAAGCTTGAAACCGGTGCGCCGCGCGTTCGATCAAATCATCCGCCGTTTGCCCGGCGCTCGAAAAAAGGACTTCCACCGCCTGCCCGGATTTGTCCTTGGGCTTGCTGCGCCGTCTGCCGGAGCCGTCGAAGAACACCGTGATCGGCGTGCCGCAGGCATCCTGATATTGGGTGAGCAGCTCGACCAGCGCATCGCGCGCCGCTTCCGAAAGTCGCGGCGCACCCGCAGCCAGCTCCGGCCAGTTGTGCAGCAGGCCGCCGCTTTGATAAACCCTAAAATGGTCTGGTTGCTGGAGGTGAGCCAGCAGATTGTATCCATCAACAAGAATGCGAACCAGCGCCATCAGATGAGCATACAGCTACCAGCGGTTTTCGTCCACCCGGCAAACGCAGGGGTAGTGTCCTAATCTCAATCGTAATCATAATCTTAATCTACTCAAATCAACGATTACGATTAAGAACAAGATTAAGATTAGGACACTTCCAACGCAGGGGCTTTCTAAACCTGCTGGAAATTGTGCCCGGTTTGCCGCCAAGACCTGTTCCGGTGGTGGATTTCTGGGCCAAGTTCTGACAGCTTCCACAAACCTGATAACTTGGACGACCAACTCCGGTTTTATGGCAAATCAAATTATTGTCAACCTGGACAACACGGCGACGGTGACCAGCGAAAGTCCGGTGCCGGTCAACGCGTCATCAAAAAAATTTCTGCGCTTTGGTGCGGTTGAACAATGATGGGTTTAGCAGCTTATTTTACTTCAAGTAAAGTTCGCTGACTCGCGGTGAACAGTTTGGCTTTGGAAAAGTTTTGCACCCGCATCACGCCAATATTGTAATCATGAAAACCGCCGTAGTAGAAGAGCGTGTCATTCTCTGGCTCATATAGAAAAGCGGTTCCAAAATTGGGGCCTTGATACCAGACATTTTCCCGCGAAACCGGCGCGTCTGGCAGCGTTCCCAGCTTCAAGATTTTCCACGGTTGCCGGCCATCCACAATGACCGAAACATTGCTAGGCTCGGGCGCGCCCGTGTATCCGGCAAAGGTGCAAGCGCAGCACGCCAGCAGAATGTTGCCATCGGCCAGCACAAAAGCCGCGCCGACGGCATTTCCTTTTTCACCCCAAAAATCTGCGCCCGGCGGAATGAGCGGACTCGGATCCGCCAGAATCCAATTGGTCAGCGTGTTTGACAGCAGAACAACGGTATGAGGTTGCGGGCGGCTGACCCAATTCTCAGTGAAGGCGATGAACCGGTAAGTCTGGTCTTTGAATCGAATTGGTGACATTTGCGGATGCTTTTTCCTGTCAATGATTTCCTGAATCCGGCTGTTGCCAAAGATATTGCCGACGGTCATTCCCGTATCTTTCCAGACCGTGAAGTTATCGGTGCCATCACTGGCAAACCAAGGCAGGTTATTCCCGCCGGGTGTGACATAGACCAGGCCGTCACCGAATGGGTCGAGCAAGACATTCATGTCGCCGGTGCATTTCAATATCTGGTCGCTAACCTGCGTCCAATTGACGCCATCGGTTGAAGTCGCAATGCCGTGATAAGTGTCCGCTCCGAATTTACGCCACATCATGTAATACTTGCCGTCCTTGCCTTTCCAAACCGCCGGATTGCAGACGTCGGGCGTCAGAACGGGAGTTTTCTTCCACTGCCATTGGAAATTCCAACCGTCGAGGGTTGGATCAAACTTGACGTTGTTAAATCGCGCATTTCCGCCTGAACAAACCAATAGCGGCCGTCGTGCGGCGGGCACGTCAATCACGGTTCGGAAACTGGCGATGGTCTGGCCTTTGTCATCGTTCAAGAATACGATCAACCCATCCGAGTAAGGCGACCAATCCAACGTCAGCCGATACTTCACGCCAGGATGAATGGACCAAGCAGCGGTATTGGTTGGACTCGCATATCGTTTAATTCGCGTCACGGAATCCTCCGCGAGCTTGCGCCAGGCTTCGATTGAGTTGTCGTTTGGGTTCAACACGACATAAATCCATTGTTTGCCATTTTTGGATGAGAATCCGATTCCGGGCCGCGCCTGTGGAGAATCTATTACAATGTCAGCGGAAAGTGATGCCTCCGCCAAGGTGCGCCATTCGCCGCCAGTGTCGCTTTTGTTTATATACACGTTTGGAGTGAACGCAAAATTCAAATTCGTTCCACAGCTTATCGCGGTAAAGCCGTTGCCATCCGCGTTGGTGGCGATGGTTATTCCGCTTGCTTGCCAAAGGTTCAAAGAGCCGTCCGCAAAGTTGTCGCGGAAGCCCGCTTCCGGCATTCCCCAAGCCGCCGTCGCCTGCGGTTCATCATCCATCGTGTCCACCCGGTTTTGAAGATCAGTCGAAATCGGCGTCAGGCCGACCGGGACGGATTTCAAAAAAACGAAGGAACTCACATTCACCAACGCCTTTCGCGAAGTGCCATGAAAAAGTAAATAGACATCGCGGACCCCGGCTTGTGAATTGTCAACTTTGCAGGTGAGGTCGCGCCAATCTTGCCAGCCGCCCGTGCTTTTAAACGCACAACGACCGATCATAATCCCTTTTGGACTATCCAATCTGATTTCGATGGCGCCTGGATTCAGGGCGGCAATCCTGGCCTTGAAAGCCGCGACGCCGCTGTCGAAATCGCAGGCTTTGTAAACGGTGTAGTCTCCGTCGTGAATGGAACATAGATTTTGGCCGCCTTCACTGCAAGGCTCGGTTTTTATTTTGCCGCTTTGCGCATCAAAACTATCCGCCGCCATGTTATTCAGCGGATTGCGCGCCGCCATGATTTCCATTTGGAAAATGAAAATGGCCAGAAGGGAGATCGAAATGATTTTAATAAGGCGGGCGTTTGCGTTCATGGTTTCACGTTTGGACGGGCATTTCGCCCAAGTCCAAAATTCAAAGGATTTAGAATGTTGGTTTTTAGGATGGAAGGAAAAGGTGGCATCGAATAGTCCCATGATTATATGACATGAAAAGCGAGAGTGTGGAAAATATTTTCGCCGCTAGAACGCGGAGCGGAGCATTTGTTTTGCAAAAAACTCCAGCCGTCGGGTCGGAAGACCGGCAGTTCGCGCCAATTGTCATATATTCCCAGGACTACATGTCCTAACAAGCTTGTGCGAATGGCGGCGATGAGCTGGCGGCGATTGGTCGGCATGGATGATTGAAAAGTGGATTATCGCTGGGCTTAAAGCTTATTTGATCTGTTGTATTGCCGAAGGTGGCCGACTTTCTGGGCCAACCGCCCAATGATAATTGGGGAAGGATGCCATATTGAATAACAACTGACCGCCGCTGACAATCTGGTCATGGCTGATGAACACCTTGTTTAACGGCTGCCCGTTTAAGGTTGCGCCATCAATGTAGAATTTTTGCGGTCCGTTTTCTTTGGTGATGATGGTGAAATCTTTGCCATTGGCCAGGTGGATAGTCGCTTGGTCGAACAGCGGGCTGGCGAGGAGATAATTGGGGTCGCCGGGACACACGGGATAAATTCCCAACGCGCTCAACACATACCAGGCCGACATTTCTCCAGTATCTTCGTCCCCGCTCAAACCGTCCGGGGTGGATTGGTAAATTAAGCTCAAGACTTGCCGGACGCGCACCTGGGTTTTCCACGGTTGGCCGGCGTAATCATAAAGATAGAGAACGTGGTGAACCGGCTCGTTGCCGTGGGCGTATTGCCCTAAGTTCTGCGCAACCATTTCATTCATCTCATGGATCATGGTGTGATAGCTGCCGACCTTGACCTCCGAGCCTGCATTGAACATGGCGTCCAGCTTGCCGGCAAAGGTCTGATCTCCACCCATCAAATCGATCAGTCCCGGCACGTCCTGCATGACGCTCCAGCTCCACTGCCAGGAATTTCCTTCGGTAAACGCCCCGCCCCATTCAACTGGGTCAAACGGTTCGGTCCACGAACCATCTTCATTGCGGGCGCGCATGAAGCCAGACTTAGCGTCAAAGACATTGGTATAGTTCATCGCGCTTTTGAGGAACCCACTGGCCTCGGCCGTGCGGCCGGCGGCGCGTGCCAGAGTAGCCGCACAAAAATCGTCATAGGCATATTCGAGCGTTTTAGAGGTGCCAGCCCCAACTTTTGGATAAGGGACATATCCAAGCTGGTCATAGATATCTTCACGACCCATGCCCATAAATCCACTATGATGCGCGTCATGAACCATGGCCGTGACAGCGGTTGGCAAGTCGAAACTCCGAATCCCCTTCACCCAGCCGTCCGCCAACAGTGAGAAAGCGTGGTTGCCGATCATTACCTCACGGTTTCCAGGGCTGGACCAAGACGGCAGCCAGCCGCTTTCATTGTAGGAAGTGATCAAGCTCTGCAAAATCTCGGCGCTGATCTCGGGATATAGGAGATTATAAAGCGGATGCGCGGCCCGGAAAGTGTCCCAAAAACCGGAATCCGTATATAGCACGCCGGAATGCACCTTGCCATCGTAGGGACTGTAATGAATTGGATGATGATTTTCATCGAAGTCATAAAATCGGTGGGGAAATAAAATACTCCGATACAAGCAACTGTAGAAAGTGCGCTGCTGCTCCTCGGAACCACCTTCAATCTGGACGCGCCCCAACGCATCGTTCCACGCTTTTTCCGCGCGGTGACGAATCGTGTCAAAACCGGCGTCGCCAATCTCCTGTTGCAAATTGCGCAGGGCTTGTTCGGGACTGATATAAGATGAAGCCGCCTTGCATTCAACGGCCTTGGCCGTGTCGGTGTCGAACTTCAAATAGGCGCCCACACTTTTGCCTTCAAGCTTGGTCACGCCGCTTTGGACAACCCCATTCGACCAGACACCATAAGCCGAAAACGGCCGGTCAAAGACAATCACAAAGTAATTTCCGAAATTATCCGGCACGGCCCCGCTGTTGTTGCGGGCCACGCCAACAATTTTATTTTCGGACGGAATTATTTCGATGGAACACGGCTTGTCGCTCTGGAACACATCAATGACCACATAAGCATTCGTGGGCTGCCGGAAGGTGAACCGGAGCCGGGCGGCGCGCTCCGTCGGCGTCACCTCGGCGGTCGCCTGCCAGGTGTCCAAATCCACCTTGTAGTAACTCGGCTGGGCCACTTCAGTTTCATGCCGGAAAACGGAGGCGCGAGCATTTTCAGCGACGTTCAACTCCCCCGAAACCAGCATCAGCGAAAAGGTGGCATCATCCCGCATCCACACGCTCGGCTCATGGCTCTGGCGAATCCCGTAGATTTTATGGTGGCGATATTGGTAAAAAAATGAATCGCGTTGCGGCTCGGTGTAAGGCGTCCAGGTGTTCACCGGAAACGGCAGGGCAATCGTTGGATAAGTGTTGCCGTGTGAAAACCCATCGCGTGAATCAGTGCCCTGAAGCGGATTGGCCAAGGTCACCAATGCCGCGTCGTTACCCATGACGGAATTTGTCGCGAACAACAAGAGTGTGGAAGCAAATAGTAGTTTCACTGTTATATCAGACTTTTAACTGGTTTGCGAAAATTTTGAGCGATAATTCAATTCACACAAGTTTAATTCAACGCACAATCAATATAATAGACCAAGGCGGCAGACCATGCTGCGGGCAGCCGTCAACCAGGATTCGCACCGTGCCAGGCGGGGAAATTAGCTCCAAGCCGCTCAAGTCCAAAATCGCACCGGGTTGAACTTTGGACTTTGTGCGGAAAAGTGCCATTCAACGAGCGAACACGCGCCATTACCTGTGGCAACAGTTGGCCGATGGTTGCTTTATCTCGTTATATCTTGATCAGTTTGAACTCCACACCATCGAACATATTCCAAATGAAGTGACGCAGTAACATTCTTAACGGCCTTGGTATTAAATTGCGCAGTTTGGTTTTTTGGGTATTCCTTACCTCGCCCAACCGAACATAAACCATCTTGAATAGCGACTTCTGATAAGGAGTGTAAAATCCCGCGCCGTCGCAAAACGAATCAAATGATTTTTCAGTAAAAAACCACTTATGTTCCATGCATTGAAAAGCGCCGTCACTTTTTGCGTATGGAACTTCGCCGATCAAAGTTCCACCGGGTTTTAGAATGCGGTGGAGTTCAGACATTTTTTGATCCGGTTCAGCCAGATGTTCAAGAGTGTTATTGATTACAATTTCATCGGCATAGTTGTCGGGCAAATCCCATCGAACTTGATTCAAGTCCAGCGTCAAGTCGTGCTTGGTGGCGCCACGGTCAATATTTATATAGCCAGGAAGGTAGGTGCCTCCGCAACCTACATTTAATTTCACAGTTTTCATTTGGTATTGTCAGTGTCAAAAAAGTCTAAACGAAATTCAAACACGAGGCAATACCTCGTGTTGTTAAAATCCAAAAGGCACAAACATAAAATGTGCCAGTAAAAAAACCAAAATCGTGTATCCACCGAGCACAGCTTGGCAAAAACGTGGTGTCTCTGCGGAAAAAACATAATTTGACACAGGAACAACTTGCCGAACAGGTTGAGGTCAGTGTCCGTTATGTGCAGAGTCTGGAGGCTGGTGAATACTTTCTAAGTCTGCCAAAACTGGTGAAATTAAAATCTTTGTTCCGGTGCGGTTGGGAAGAACTTTTTCACGGTTGCGACAAGAAACAGTAGTTTTTTCAGAGCAACGCTGTTCCAAACATTCTGAAATACCTTTTCTGGCAAAAAAATCCCGCCGGTGAAATGGCTTTTGCTTTGCGGTGGCTTGCGGTTAAATGAATGGAATTCGCATGGCCGAAGCCAATTTCATTTCCAACCGCCGCATCGTCACGGTCGCGGTGGTGGTGTTTGCGCTCGACCAGTTCACCAAATGGCTTGTGTTGAACCTGCTCGAAAAGGGTGACGAAAAAATCCTCATTCCCGGCTTTTTCAAATTCGTCCACTGGGGCAACACCGGCGCGGCGTGGAGCCTGTTTCGCGGGAACAACGGTGCGCTGGCGCTCGTCGCGCTACTGGCGTTCGTGGCGCTGTTTCTCACGCGGCATCATTTCAACTCGCACACGCTGCCCGGCCAGCTCGCGTTCGGACTGATTTTCGGCGGCATCGCCGGCAACCTCACCGACCGCCTGCTGCCCAGCCGGCACGAGGTCATTGATTTCATTTATTTTTATATGCAGCGGCGCGGCGGCGACGAAATGGGCTTCCCCGCTTTCAACATCGCCGACACCGCCATTTGCACCGGTGTCGGCTTGATTTTTTTAATTACCTGGCGCAACGAACACGCACCGAAATCAGCTCCGTGAAATATCGGCAAAATAATTGTCGCGCGAAGACCGCGAAGTCGGCGAAGGGAAACATTTCCTTCGCGTCCCTTCGCGCGACCTTTCCTGAATGAATCCTCGCACTGAAACCTTTACCGTCGAAAAATCGCGGCCCGGCGAACGGCTCGATGTTTTTCTGCGCGAAAAATTTCCCGCCGCCTCGCGCGGTGCCATGCAGCGGCTCGTCGAACAAGGCCATGTCCGCGTCAACGGCAAGATCGTCAAGCCCACGCACACGCCGCGCGCCGGCGAATCGGTCGAAGTCCACTGGCCCGAAGCCCGGCCCGCCGAGGCGCAGCCGGAGGAAATGCCGCTGGATATTTTGTTTGAGGACCAATCGCTGCTCGTCGTCAACAAGCCCGCCGGCCTCGTCGTGCATCCCGCCGCCGGCCACGAGGAACACACGCTCGTCAACGCGCTGCTGCATCATTGCGCCGGTTCCTTGAGCGGCATCGGCGGCGTGGCGCGGCCCGGCATCGTCCACCGGCTCGACAAGGAAACCAGCGGCTGCCTCGTCGTCGCGAAAAATGACGAGACGCACCTCGCGCTGGCGGAACAATTTTCTCGCCGCGTCGTAAAAAAGATTTACCACGCCATCGTCTGCGGCGAACTCGCGCACGAAGCCGGCGAAATCCACGCCGCCATCACCCGCCATCCCACGCATCGCAAACGCATGGCCGTCCACGGCGATTCCGCCGGCCGCGCCGCGCACACGAGCTGGCGCGTGCTGGAGCGCCTGAAGTCCGCCACGCTCGTCGAGGCGCAGATTCACACCGGCCGCACGCATCAGATCCGCGTGCATTTCCAGCACCTCGGCCATCCGCTCGCGGGCGACGACACTTATGGTGCGAAGCCCAACGCGCGGCTCAAGGAGCTGACCAACTACGCCGCGCCGCGCGTGCTGCTGCACGCCAAGGAACTGACCTTCGTCCATCCGCGCACGTTGCAGCCGGTGAATTTTGAAGCGCCGCTGCCGGCGGATTTCAAGCACGCGCTGAAACTGCTGCGGGTCAAAAACCAGGGTTAAAAATTCGGCAGGCGCAGGCGAAAAAATTGCAGCGCGTTCGTCATCGGCAGTTGCAAAAGGTTCAGGCGGTTCGTGAGCGCGGCGGCGGGCAGGTTGTTGGTGCTCCACGCGGGCGCGGCCAGATTTGTGGTGGTTTCAACCAGGAAACCCGCCGGATAAGCCGGCCACGTCAGCACGGCGTTTGGGCCGGAGCCGGCCAGGTTTAATTTCGTCGGCACAAAGGCGAAAGCCAGCGCGTAAGTTTCCGCAGTGCTGACGACATTGGTCCCGCCGTTTTTCAAGACCTGCAAATCGTAGCGGCCCGCCGGCAGTCGCGGGATGAAAAGATGCTCGACGTTGTCCACGCGGCTGGTGCTGCACGCGACGAAATTGCTGTTCGCGGCGTTGAACAAAAACAGGTCGAGGTTGTTGATGCAGTTGCTGTAATTGGTCTGGCCCAACTGCCGGTTCCACACCAGCGTGACCGTGGGCATGCCATTGGAAACATTGAAGAAATAATGGTTCACCGCGTCATTGGTCGCGCTGGTGGCGATGGTTCGGAAATCCCAGCCGCTGGTGGCGGCAACAAAATTTGTGGCCTCGAGCGGCGGATGCGCCGCGCCGATGGCAACGGAATTGGACGCGGAGAAATTTTGTTTTCCGCCGGCAAGCTGTTCATAGGCGTTGAACACATTCAACACGCCCGCGCCGTAGCGCATGTCGAGCGGCGAGGAGTTTGAATTGGTCCAGTCCGCTGTTTTCACCGCGCCGTTGAGCAGCAGCGCTTTGATCGTGCGCATG
>Ga0182030_10006690_pt1 | contig 24237 bp, 16 predicted proteins | sample 812S3MmetaG_FD_121299 | JGI IMG/M metagenome (GOLD analysis project Ga0182030, IMG submission 121299) | Permafrost microbial communities from Stordalen Mire, Sweden - 812S3M metaG (Illumina Assembly) | ecosystem: Environmental > Terrestrial > Soil > Wetlands > Permafrost | place: Sweden...
ATGGCGAGTCCCATCCCGGTGCCCTCCACTTCGTCCCGTCGCTTCAGAGTCTGGAACAACTGAAAGATCTTCTCATGGAACTGGGGCAATATTCCCGGGCCGTCATCACGGACCACGAATTCCACGAAGTCCCCCGCAGGCTTCGCGGACAGGACCACCTCGCCGTTTTGCTTATCGTGGTGCTTGATGGCATTGTCGATGAGGTTCCTTAAGACCTGTTCTAGCTGCGCACTCGCCGTAACGATCACCGGGAGTTCGCCTTCGACGCGAACTTTGATGTGCGCCGGTGGACTCAGGACCTCGACGATGCCGGCGAAGATGTCCGCCAACTTAGTCTCACTAACTGCCGTATCGGTGCGCCCAACACGCGAAAAGGTCAGCAGATCATCGAGCAGCGTTTCCATGCGGTTGATGCGGTTTCGCATGAGTCCGAGTAGCTTGCGTGACCCATCCGAAAGGTCCTGCAGGTCTTCCTCGAGCCATAAGGCGGCACTTTTGATTCCGCTCAGCGGTGTTCGCAAATCATGTGAGGCAATATAAGCAAAATCCTCGAGATCCCGATTGGACCGCTCCAACTGCTGATTGTTGTCGCGCATCGACAACTCCGAGAGCTTCCGGCCGGTAATGTCCATTACCGCTCCATGAAAATACGAGGCGTGACCCGCGCCGTCGGACTCGACCCGCCCCCTCGCTTGCAGCCAGCGGAATGTTCCGTCACCTTGCCGGACCCGATATTCTATATCGTAAGCGCCGCAGAGCCCGATCGCACGCTCGAGGGCGCCGGCAACACCCGCGCGATCTTCTACATGAACGACCTGAAGATAGGCCGCCACCGGCAACCCTTTCGCCGCCGCGTCCCCTGCGACGGAAAACATGCGGGCCGTGAATTCGTCGGCAATCAAGCGGTCGCTGGCGAGATCCCAGGTCCAGGTCCCCACCGAGCTGGCTTCGAGCGTCGACTCCAGCCGCGCCTGCGTCACCCGTAGCGACTGTTCGATCCGTTTCAACTGATCGACGTCGGTGCAGGTGCCGAACCACTGCACCACGCAACCCTCCGAATCGCTTATCGGTTGGACGCGGGTGAGAAAATTACGGAACTTTCCGTCCGCCCCGCGCAGCGGGAACTCCATCTCGAACGGCTGCGCGAGCGCAATCGCGTCGCGCCATCTCACCAGCACGGTCGGAAGCACGGCCGGGTCATGCACGCTCTGCCATCCCCAGCCGGCCATCTGCTCAGGCGTCGTGCCCGTGTAATCGTACCAGCGTTGGTTGTACCAGAGGATGAATCCATCGGCTCGGGCCATCGTCGCGAGTTGCGGGATCGCGTTGGCCAAGGTTCGAAAGCGCTCTTCGCTTCGCCGGAGCTCCCTCTCCGCCTGCCGGCGCTCGGTGATGTCCTGGATCGTGATGAAGCTGAGAGCAAGCTTTCCGTTGTCGTCGTAGATCGCCGATCCGTTGTAGCTGGCGAGGAATTCGTGGTTTGTGTCGCAGCGACGGGCCCGTAACACCTGATTTTGAACGAGCTCCCCACGAGACACTCGGGATAGAGGCCATTCATCGAGGTCGAGTTGCCGCCCCTCCTCGTCCCAGCCTTTCCATGTGAGCGGCAACTCTCGGTTTTTTATGTGTCCTGTAGTGTTTGGGTCCGAGCCATGAATGCGCAAGGAGGCCGGATTTTGGTAGAACGCGTTGCCGTCCGCATCAATGAGCATCACGCCTTCGGACATGTGCTCCAGCACCGAGGAAAGCTTCTTCTCGCTTACCCGCGCCATCACTGCTTTGCGCTTGGCGACCAGCACGCTGATCGTTCCGAGAAAGATGAGTGTGCCTACGCCGAGCGCGGTAGCGACCGCCACTTGCCGGGCGGACGCCGCATAGAGAGGATCGCGCATGAACGGTCGGGCAACGGGGCTCGAGAATACCCAGATCAGACTTATCGCGATGGTGACTACGGCGATTGTCAGAAAGGGCAGGAACCAATTTGGCAGGCTGGGCTTCTCTACAATGTCGCGCTGCCACATCGCGGCTATCCTGGCCATGAAGATCAGCAGAAATCCAACGCTTGAGCGTATCGACATCCCGACCGAAGCGGTCCAGCCGTGGGCGCTCTTGAGGCCCACCACGTACCCGAGCATCGCCAGGAAGGCAATTCCACCCGCCAGCGTTTTCAATATGACGGCGGTGGTGGTCGCAGAACCGGCGCCTAGGTCCGGCTTCGACATGAAGACTTGCGCGCCGCACACGAGAAGAAAACAGGCAATCGTATTACCCGACATTCGTCCCGGATAAGGGGCATCGAAACCAACGAACGGCATCGCGAACAGCGTATCGATCCCCAAGTTCAGACCGAGCGCATATTCGGCCAACTCCGTGCCGGTAATACATACCGCGACGACCGCGGCCGCCATCACGACCGCTCGACGGCGGAACACCAAGCCCAATTCTCCCACTCCCAACAGGATGAAGATCAATGCCGTATTGAAATGAGCCGGCGCATCAGGAGATATTTGAACCAGTATCGGTATGCGCACCCACCATCCGATGCAAACCGACACGGCGTTGCAGATGATGAACAGCGCGGTGCCCGCGGCAATCCAATCTGCAGTTGTGAACCGACGGAAACTCTCGATCAAGGGAGATCCTCTGGTGGCATCCACGCTCGCACTCGTGCGTGCGCTCATATATGCGGGGCGTGTACGAGCGACAAATGGCCCCTCCAATGGCTATCGCCCGAGTGTTGCTCAGGGACCCTATACCAAGGGAACGGTCGGGGATGTAGGGCAAACCATATCAGCGCACGAGCAGCGCGCGCCTATCTCGTGTTCTGCGAGCCGCGTCACACGACCTCGATGGCGCCCGCTGGGACAACACCAACCAATCAATTATCCACATTTCGAGCGCCATTCGCCCGCCCCTGCGCGCGAGACTAAATCCATAAAAATCAATGATGACACGACGCGATCGGGGAGCCGCTCGTGCGTCGTACTGAGGGTAACCCGCAACAGTATAAAACCCGTCTTTATGTCACATCAGACCCCACCGCTCGCGCCCACACTGGCGCTTCACATCAATGTAAGGAGCGCGAATTTGAACATTCCGAACGAAGTGAAGTCCTGGCACAAGTCAGCCCCCTGGCACAAGTCAGATCCCTGGCATAAGTCCGCCCCCTGGCTCATCAGCGCTGTGACGATTCTCGGCCTGATCGTTATTCTCCAACACTAAACTCTCCGAGAAGCCGCGGCACGCTCTCTGCCGCGGCCAACGTCGACGCCGGCGGGAGCCGCCGCCTGGTGTCTCGCCGCCCGGTGTGCCACCGCACAGACTGTCCAAGCGGGAATCTGCTTTGATCTGCAAAGCAATGATGGCTACGGGGAAACTCAAGCGGTGCAGGGACGCATGATGCAGAACATCCTGTTGATTCAAAACGACGTCGACGGCGCACAACGTGTTTGCGACGCGCTGGCGGCGTCGCGCGAAAAACGCTTTCACGTCGAATGGGTGAGGACCTGCGCTCTCGGATTGGAGCGACTGGGTGTTCTCGGCAAGGGGAGCCGGCCCAGGGTTGACGGTATCTCCGCGGTGTTGGTGGATTTATCCCTGCCGGACCTGTCCGGCATGGAGATCGTCGAGCGGATATATGCGGCGACAAAAACAATTCCGATCGTCATCCTCAGCTCCTTGCAGGACGAGGCAACTGCCAATGCCGCCATCCAGCATGGCGCACAGGATTTCCTGCTGAAGGAGCGGGTTGACGATTACGTATTGCCGAAGACTCTCGCCGCCGTAATCGACCGGGCGGCGATGGCGGAAGCATTGTTCAATGAACAGGAGCGGGCGCAGGTCACGCTCAACTCCATTGGCGATGCCGTAATCAGCACCGATGCCGAGGGCCGGGTGGCCTATCTCAATATCGTGGCTCAGCGGCTGACAGGGTGGCCGAGTGCCGAGGCGATCGGGCGCCCCTTGGAGGAAGTGTTCAGGATCATCGACTCGGATACCAGGGGACTCGTGCCCAATCCCATGAAGGCGGCAACTGAGCAGAATCGCACCGTCGCGCTGCCGCCCCATTGCATTCTCATCCGACGCGACGGGGTCGAATTCGCGATTGAGGATTCCTCCGCACCCATCCGCGACCGTCGTGGTCAAGTGAGCGGCGCAGTCATGGTATTTCACGACGTGAGCACGGCCCGCGCCATGGAACTCAAGCTGACGTATCTCGCACACCACGACAGTCTGACCAATCTACCGAATCGGTCGCTACTGAACGATCGCATGAACCAAGCGATTTCGATGTCGCAACGAAACCATACGGCGTTGGCGCTACTCTACATGGACCTGGATCGGTTCAAGCACATCAACGACTCGATGGGCCATTGGGTAGGAGATCGCTTGCTGCAGTCCATCGCGGGGCGGTTGATCGCTTGTGCGCGGGCGTCCGATACGGTATGCCGGCTGGGAGGCGATGAGTTCGTGATTCTATTGCCGGAAGTGACGCATTCCAACGCCGCCGCCGCCTGCGCCGAAAAGTCACTTCAAGCCGTCAAGTTACCCCATGTATTGCATGTGCATGAAGTACATATCACTGCCAGTGTCGGCATTGTCCTCTATCCGGAGGACGGCACCGATGTGGAAACACTGCTTCACAATGCCGATTCCGCGATGTACGAGGCCAAGGATCGCGGACGCGACAACTATCAATTCTACCGTCCGCAGCTGAACTCGAGTGCACACGAAAGACAATCCATGGAGGGCGCGCTGCGACATGCGGTCGAGCGGCATGAGCTTGAGTTGCACTACCAACCAATCGTGAACCTGGCAACCGGCGCCATCGTGGCGGTCGAGGCCCTGGTTCGTTGGCGGCGCCCTCCGGAAGGATATGTACTGCCTTCGCGGTTCATTGCGATAGCCGAAGAGTGCGGTCTGATCGTGCCCATCGGTCAGTGGGTGTTGCGCGAGGCCTGCCGACAAGCCAAAATCTGGCAGGATCTGAGCCTCCCGCCGCTGCGGCTCGCAGTGAACACATCAGCCGTGGAATTGCGCTCGAAGGAGTTCGTGGCCGGTGTGGAGAGGATCCTGGCGGATACCGGCTTCTCTCCGCGCCACCTCGAGTTGGAGCTCACGGAGACCTTCCTCATGCAGGACTCGGGGGCCACCACACTCGTGCTGAACGCGCTCAAAGAGCTCGGCGTGAAGCTCGCGCTGGATGATTTTGGCACGGGCTATTCCAGCCTGAGCTACATGAGGCGGTTCCCCATCGATGCGCTGAAAATCGATCAATCTTTCGTGCGCGATCTTACCACGGATGCCGACGACGCCAGCGTCGTGAGCGCCATCATCAGGATGGGAAAGAGTCTGCATATGAGAGTCGTGGCGGAGGGCGTCGAGACTCAGGAACAACGGTCATTCCTCGCGAAGCGCAAATGCTCGGAAGCGCAGGGTTATTACTTCAGTCGTCCACTGAAAGCCCAGGGATTTGCAGACCTATTGTTCGCCGCCTCGTTGCGCCCCGGCAAGCCGCGATCCCGGGTGAAGGCGTCATCGAAGACCGCTGCCGGGCATGCTCCGGGCTCCGCTCTACGCGGGCCGGCCGGTCATTGAGATCATAAGGGGGCGCTCCCTTACAGACTTCCACCGTCCGACCTGTTAGCTTGATTTGCCGACACTCGCCGCAGAGAGACGCGCAGCATCTTCTATGGTTGATCAGCGGACAAGAACCGCAAAGGCAAATAGATGCCCATGAACCGATCGCTCACCGCAACTCGGCGCGCAAGACACACGCGCATAGGCGAGTTCCAAGATGCCAGAGAGATCGCGAAACAAGACGTCCCCGGATTGCCCAAGATATTGATCGTCGACGACGACGACCTCGTTTTGGTGCGGTTGCAGGCGCTAGTGGAGACGGCGGGATACGAAGTACGCACGGCATCCGGCGTCGGCGAAGCACTGAGGGCGCTGGAAACATTCGCCGCGTCGATCGTGGTCACGGACTTCGATATGGCGGCCACGGATGGCCTCGACTTATGCCGCTGCGTCCGCAAGCGCCGATTCGGCGGATACGTCTACATCATGTTGTTCACGGTACGAGACGGCGAGAAAGATATTTTAGCGGCATTCGATGCGGGCGCCGATGATTACGTGATCAAACGCACATCCGCGACCCAATTCATGGCTCGTCTGCGAACCGCGAAACGCGTCATGGAACTCGAGAATTCGCTGAGAAGGGCGGTGGCGAAAAGGCGCCAGACAGAAATTAACGACGCACTCACTGGAGTGTACAACCGACGTTATTTTCTGCGACATTTCGGTCGCGAGCTGAAGCGTACACAGCGCTTCGGAGGCAATGTGTCGTTGCTGCTGATCGAGGTGGATCATTTCAAGACCATCTGCGATACCTACGGACACGCTATCGGCGATCTTGTGCTAAAGAGACTCACAAGATTGCTGGCCGCCAGCCTTCGGCGCGACACGGATTGGTGTGCTCGTCTAGGAAAGAGGGCTTTTGCCGTGGTACTGGAAGGCGCGAAATTGATGGACGCTTGTGCGTGCGCACACATTGTGCGGCGAACGATAGCGGACGCGTCCATCGATACGTCGGCGGGCTCCATCCGCATAACGGTCAGCATCGGAGTCAGCGGGTTGGAGGGAAAAGCTGATCGCAGCACGGCCAGTGCGCAATTTCTGTTGAGACAAGCCAAAAACAACCTGTACGCGAGCGTGCTGAGTGGTTGTAACCGGGTTACCTTGTCGGACTCGATCGATACCCGCGTGGTGCCCGCGCCGAGCCTGCAGAGGCCGAGTCTCGTCATGCTCGCCGCAACCGATCCGCCTGAGGCATCTGGCCGCCTCGGACATTGAGGGAACGCGAAGGCGAGGGATCGGATCAACGTATGCGGATTAGAGCAGATCGAACATGCCCCGACCCTGCTCCTCCGCGAGCTCGAGGATACGGCCGCCGCCGCGCGCCACACAGGTGAGAGGATCATCCGCGATCAGCACCGGCAGCCCGGTTTCTCTGGTAATCAGTTTATCGATGTTCCGCAGCAACGCACCGCCGCCTGTGAGCATGATGCCACGCTCAGCCACATCACCACCGAGGTCGGGGGGCGTTCGCTCGAGTGCTTGCCTCACGGAACTCACGATAGCCTGCAACGGCTCCTCCAGAGCCTGCAGCACTTCATTCGACGTCAACGTGAAACTGCGCGGCATACCCTCCGATAGATTTCTGCCCCTGACGGTCGTTTCGAGCACTTGCTCCCCGGGATAGGCCGAGCCGATTTCAATCTTGATGCGCTCTGCAGTGGCCTCCCCTATCAGGATTCCGTAGTTGCGCCGAACGTACTGAGTGATAGCGTCGTCGAACTTATCCCCGCCCATCCGTACGCTCGCGGCGTAGACGAGGCCGTTCAAGGAAACCACCGCGACCTCTGAAGTACCCCCGCCGATGTCGAGAACCATGGAACCGCGCGCCTCGTGCACCGGTAACCCTGCTCCGACGGCGGCGGCCATGGGCTCCGGCACGATATCGACCTTGCGCGCCCCTGCCCCTTCGGCGGATTCTTTTATGGCGCGCCGTTCGACCTGGGTCGACCCGAACGGCACGCATACTAGAACGCGAGGGCTCGGACGTATGAGCCGGTCGCCGTGCACTTTGTTGATGAAGTATTGAAGCATTATTTCGGTGTACTTGAAGTCCGAGATGACTCCGTCCTTAAGGGGTCGCACCGCGGTGATTCGCCCGGGTGTTCGTCCGAGCATCTTTTTTGCCTCTGCGCCCACGGCCACCACGACCTTGCCGCCGTGTTTTGGGTCATCTTGTACCGAGACGACCGAGGGTTCGTTGAGTACGATTCCTTGCGACTTGGCGTAAACCAGGGTGTTGGCGGTGCCAAGATCGATGGAAAGGTCGCTGGAGAAGTAACCTCGGAAACGTTTCAGCATGAAGTGATGTCTTAGTGGAGTGGATACGGCAGATCTCGTGGCCCGGGCGCAGCTGTTCGCTCGAGAGCCGCTTCACATGTAGCACGGTTTCGGCCCGTCGTCGCATGTCCGGTAGACATTACTTGGGACGAACCCATGTGTGCCACCGCACGGTGCGAGGGGCCGACGGCATGTTTTAATGTTTAACCGCGAGTGCGCGCCCACCGGTCACTCGCCTTACGGCCAACCAAGCTCCCTCCCACTTCCAATCCGGCGAATTCCTCTCGTTCCACTCATTTATGTAGATACCGATCAAAATGCAACCCCATCGCACGATGCAGTTCGGGTTCATTGCAATGCTCGCGGGTCTGGTGCTCGTGGATGTGGTCGCCTATCGCACCGTCGTCGCGCAGCAGGGGCAAGCTGCCGTCCTGCTGGCGGGCGCGGCGGGGTTATTGGCCGCCGCTCTGGCGGGCTTCATCGCCCGACACAACCTCCTCGCACGTGAACAAGCGGAATCCTCGGCGCTCGAAGGCGAAGAACGAACTCGGATCCTGGTCGACGGCGTGCAGGATTATGCGATCTTCATGCTCGACCCGGGCGGAAGAGTGGTTAGCTGGAACGCCGGAGCCGAACGCATCAAGGGCTATACGGCGGATGAAATTATCCACGAGCATTTCTCACGTTTCTATCCTCCAGAGGATATCGATCAGGGAAAACCCCAAGAACAGCTGAACTTTGCCGCCGCAAAGGGCCACTGCGAGACGGAATGCTGGCGTGTGCGCAAAGACGGAACACGCTTTTGGGCCAATGTCGTGATCACTGCGGCGCGCGGCCCCACGGGTACGCTACTGGGATTCTCCGAGATCAGTCATGACATGACCGGGCGCAGGGACGCGGAGGCGAAATATCGAGGGTTGCTGGAGGCGGCGCCGGACGCGATGCTCGTGGTAAACCAATCGGGCGAGATCGTGTTACTGAATTTGCAGGCAGAGAAGCGGTTCGGTTATCCCGGCGAGGAACTCATTGGGCAGCAAGTCCGGACCATCATCCCTGAAGGCTTCGCGGAACGGCTGATCGCGGACGGCGGCCGAAGCGCGAATGAGGCGCTCGCGCAACAGATCGGTACCGGGATTGAGCTCCAAGGACGCCGCAAGGACGGCAGCGATTTCCCGATCGAGATCATGTTGAGCCCCCTGCAAAGCCCGGACGGAGTTCTGGTAACCGCGGCAATCCGCGACATCAGCGTGCGCAGAGCCGCGGAAAAGCATCTGGCACAGATGGAGGGCAGGTATCGCGGACTCTTGGAAGCGGCGCCGGACGCCACCGTGGTCATCGACGAGAGCGGTCGCATTGTTCTGTTGAATTCGCAGGCCGAGAAGCTATTTGGGTTTACCCGCGGGGATCTGTTGGGGCAGACAATCGATCTATTGGTCCCGCTCCGCTTCCGGAGCGCGCATCCGGGATATCGCCACCGCTTTTTCGCGGATCCCCGAGTGCGAGCGATGGGAAGCGGTATGGAACTCTATGGTTTGCGCAAGAATGGCATCGAGTTCCCGGTTGAAATCATGCTGAGCCCGATGGTTAGCGGAGATGGAACCCTGGTGACGGCCGCAATCCGCGATATTAGCGTCCGTAAGAGCGCCGAGGAGCTCCTGGTGAGAACCGTGGGCGAACTCAAGCGCTCAAACGACGAACTCAAACATTTTGCATACGTCGCATCGCACGATCTGCAAGAACCCTTACGCATGGTCGCGAGCTATACGCAACTCTTGGCGAAGCGCTACCGCGGACGCCTGGATAGCGATGCCGACGAGTTCATCGCCTATGCGGTCGATGGATGCAACCGCATGCAGCAGATGATCCGTGATCTGCTGGCCTATTCGAGCGCCGGCTCGGGTGAAATGGGGTTCCATGAGATCTCGAGCGGATTGGCCCTGCAGGCGGCCCTCGCCAACTTACGCGCCTCGATCGAGGAGAGCGGTGCGATCGTCACTCACGACTCTCTGCCCGCCGTGACCACGGACAGTGCGCGACTGTCACAGGTATTCCAGAATCTAATCGGAAACGCGATCAAATACCGCAGCGTCGAAGTGCCCCGCATCCACGTCTCCGGCATGGCCGAGACCGGCAAGGAACGGATATTTTCCGTGCGCGACAATGGCATTGGCATTGATCCGAAGTACTTTGAAAGGATCTTCGTGCTATTTCAGCGATTGCACGGGCGAGAGGACTACGCAGGCACCGGGATCGGCCTCGCCATTTGCAGGAAAATACTGGAACGACTTGGCGGCCGCATTTGGGTCGAGTCGCAGATGCATCGGGGATCGACCTTCTATTTTTCCTTGCCCGAGAGGGAGTGACGAATTATGGAATCCACGGCAATCCGCAATTCGGCTATCGAGGTTCTACTGGTCGAAGACAGTCCTGGAGACGTACGTTTGACGCGCGAGGCGCTGAAAGACGCAAAGGTGCACATTAGCCTGCACGTTGCCTCCGATGGGGTCGAGGCAATGGCATTTCTGGGCCGCGAGGGCAAACACGTTCATGCGCCCCGCCCGGACCTCATACTGCTCGATCTTAACTTGCCGATGAAGGATGGTCGGGAAGTTCTCAGGGAGATAAAAGAGAGTGAGAGTTTGAAGAGCATCCCCGTCGTCATCTTGACCACCTCGTCCTCGGAGACGGACGTGTTGCAGAGCTATCACCTGCATGCAAACTGTTACATCAGCAAGCCCGTGGACCTCGATGGTTTCCTCAAGGTCGTTCAGAGCATCGACAACTTCTGGCTGTCCGTCGTCAAGTTGCCCCACGGCGAACATCCGTGAAAAAAGTGGCACTCCAAGTTCTTCTGGTTGAAGATAACTCGGGAGATGCCCGATTGATCCGCGAGATGTTCGGTAAAGAGCGTCCCGGCAGTTTCGCTCTGACCCATGTCTTGCGCCTGGGCGAAGCCCTGATACTGCTCAAAAAAGGCGGCATCGACATCGTGCTGCTCGACATGGGGTTACCGGACGGGCATGGTCTCGATACCGTGCGGCGCGCGCACGCCATAGCGCCCGGAATCCCTCTGGTCGTGCTGACGGGTTTGGATGACGAGGCGCTGGCGGTCGAAGCGATGAAAGAAGGCGCTCAAGACTATTTGATCAAGGGTGAGATTGAAAACCGTGCGCTGCCTCGCGCCTTGCGCCACTCCATTGAGCGCCAACGCATGCAATCGGAAACGGAGCTCATACGTGCCCAACAGATGCAGTTCAAGGACGAGTTCCTGTCGCACGTGTCACACGAACTCCGGTCGCCGCTGACCGCGATTCATCAGTTCGTGACCGTCCTTCTGGACGGTGCGGCGGGGGCGCTGGCGCCCGAACAGCGCCAATACCTGCAGATTGCCCTGAGGAACATCAAGCAGCTCGATTCGATGATCAACGATTTACTCGATGTCACTCGTGCTCAGTCGGGTAAGCTGATCATAGAACCGCAATATGCTTCGGCTTCCGACGCCATTGCCTACGCGGTCAACACGCTTCAGGGGGCCGCGAAGGCCAAAGAGATCTCGCTCGAGTCCGATATTGAGCACGAGCTGCCGATGGTGTGTGCCGATCCCACCCGTGTCCGGCAAATCCTCGTGATTCTGGTCGACAACGCCATCAAGTTCACGCCGGTCGGGGGCGTGGTGCGGGTCCTGGCGCGTCCGGTTGACGATGATCCGAATCTCCTCGTGCTCGAAGTCTCGGACTCGGGATGCGGATTCAGCCCCGACGTCGCCGAGCAGATTTTTGAACGCTTGTTCCAAGCGCCCGACCGCGCGTGGGCCGGCCGCAAAGGGCTAGGCTTGGGCCTGTACATCTGCAGACAGCTGGTAACGCTACAAGGAGGGCGTATCTGGGCCAAGAGCACCCCGGGACGAGGCGCCGTGTTCTCGTTTACGTTACCTGTTTTTTCGCTGACTAAGCTAATCGCTCCGGCACTTCGGCGGGAACGCCGCCGGGACCGCTCCATCGCGCTGGTGATCGCCGAATTGAGCTCCGAGACGGGTTGGCTTTCCGACGAAGTGCGCGCCGAATGCTGCCATGAGGTCCGTGATCTCCTGCGGCGGTGTCTGCTTTCGGACTTAGCGGTCTTGTTGCCGCGGATGGGCTCCCCGGGAGCGGCGGAACTCTTCTTCATGGTGGTTGTTACCGATGCCATCGGATCCGAGACGATAGTCGAGCGGATTCGTGAGCAATACAACGCTCCGGAAGGCGTCTCGCGAACGGGACTGACCCTTGCGGCCTCCGTCCGGCCACTTGAAGCGATCGCGCGGAGTGCAAACGAATCGGTGGATATCTTCCTCGAGAAGACGTCCAATGCCCTTCATGCACTAATTGACGAGGAAATCTCCTCAAGAATGGTCGCGAATGGGCAACAATAAAATCCTCATCGTGGATGACGATCCGGATATCCGCGAGGGGATGCACGTGCGCCTCAAATATAGCGGTTACGACACGTGCTTCGCGAATGATGCGCTATCGAGTATCGCCGCGGCAGCCAAGGAGGCACCGGACTTGATCATCCTCGATCTCGGTCTTCCGGAGGGCGGGGGCTTTCTGGCCATCGAACGGCTCAAGGCACACCCGACCTCGCATGGCATTCCCATCATCGTCGTCTCCGCCAAAGACGCTCGAGCCAACCGAGAGCGCGCCATTCGAGCCGGAGCGACGGCTTATCTGCAAAAGCCGGTCGATAATGCCGAGTTCCTGGCAGTCATTCGAGGAGCCCTGCGCGAGAGCGCGCCGGCCGATTCCCAAAACATAGCCGGTATCGTCGCCTGTGTCCACGAATGACCCCGATAACGAAACTCGGCTGCTTGAACAGTTGGCGCTGATTCGTGCGAGCTTCCTGCGGCGTATACAAGACGAACTACCGCTTTTTCGCGAACAACTTGCGCGCGCTCGCGCGGGCGATTCGACGGAACTCGAGCAACTTCAGAGTTTCGTTCACAGAATTCACGGCGGGGCCGCCACATTCGATTTTATCAAAGTCAGCGAGAGCGCCGAAAAACTCGAGACTTTGCTCGAGATCCTCATCGGCACGCCGCTCGCGACGATCGCCGAATCGGAAGATATGCGCCGCTTGGTTGAATCGGGTCAACGCCTCGCACTGGCGATCGGCGCCGCAACGACACGGGCGTGACGCGCACGACGAATGAGCTGCCCACCCTCAAGTTCGAATTTGCGAATCCTCGTAGTAGACGACCACGGTATCGTGCGTGAAGGGTTGGCCGCCCTTCTGGAACGCGACGACGGCATGCGAGTCATTGGATTCGCCGCAACCGGCGAGGAGGCGGTGCTTGCCGCGCGGCGCCTCCGACCGGACGTGATCATCATGGATCTGATACTGCCCGACCTCAATGGAATCGATGCCACCCAGCGCATTCTCCGCGATGATCCGGACGCGCACATCCTGGCGCTCTCTGCATGCCACACGGCAGATCATGTCTATCGCGCGCTGCGCGCCGGCGCCATTGGATATCTCCTGAAATCCGCGCTCGGCGCCGAACTGCTCTGCGCGGTCAGAGCGGTGAGCGCAGGCACTCGATACATCAGCGCCGCGATCGCCGCCACCCTCGACGCCGGAGTCCCGCGGACACCTGGTCCCGATAGTCCGTTTGAGACTTTGAGCGCTCGTGAACTCGAGGTATTGCGGCGCATCGTTGCCGGATCCACGAGCGCCGAAATTGCGCTGCATTTATCGCTGTCGCGCAAGACCGTCGACACCTATCGCGGTCGGATAATGGTGAAACTCGGCGTTCCGAATCGGTCGGCGTTGATCCGTCTCGCATTGCAATACGATCTGCCGGTCGTGTGACGTACCCGTCAGTACCGCGTGCTCATATCATGAGTCTCTTTCAATTTGAAGAAGTGTCGTGTTTTACCTGACATCCGATGCATTGTCGCGACGCTAAGGTGCTTCTGGACGGGTGCCGGAAAAGCAAGGAGCGCGAGATGGAAGAATCGGTCAGAGTTCTCGTGGTCGAGCACCGACACGCCGATCAACGAATCGCCGAGCAGTTGCTTGCCGATTATGACCTCGATTTCGGTTGGCGGAGCGTCGCGTCCACGCGTGAACTGCGCATTGTTGCAAGAGATTTCGACCCAAACATCGTACTTTGTACCGACGATATCTCAACCGCCGCGGGTCATGCGTTGCTTGCCGCGATGAGACTGCTCTGTTCACGGACGCCAACCATTCTCGTTTCGAGTGTTCGCGACATGTCGGCGCCCGCCACCACCGGCGAAAAGACCACGCTTTTTCTCAAAACCATACAACGATCGCCCCGATCCCGTTCAGGTGACCGAGTCCGGGACGTAGCGCCGACGCGAGACGGGCACGACATTGCACATCTGCGCAGCGCCTTCTCCTCCGTCCTGGATTCAAGTTCCGAACCCATCGTCATGAGTGATTCCGATGGCTGGGTCATCCACGCCAATACCATTGCTTGCCGCGAACTCGACCCATCCGGCGATCACTCACTTGGAACGCTTTTGGGTCGATCGTTGACTCCATGCCTTCCTTCGCCCAATTGGCTCGATGCCGCGCGCGATTCGGATCAATGCCCTCCATGCGGCGAGCGTCTCGACCCGGGACCGCACCGTCTTGCTTATTTTGACGCCCGCACCGGCCTTCCGACTCCGGTCCATATGAACGATCTCATCGGCTGCCTGAGCAGACGCGCGCGGGTGCGAGACACGGCTCTCGCGCTGGTCGCCGCTAACGTCGACCGTAATCGAACTCCGGTGGATGCGTCCATCGATCGGGTACGCGGCGTTGCCGGCAGGGCGATCAATTCCGACCCGCTCTCCGCCGCCACCCGTTACGGTTCGATCTTGAGATTCTCGACCGAGCATTTTCTACTGGTGTTGCCCGATCTGTGCAGCGCCGCGGATGCGGCTGTCACCGTCCAAGGTGTCCTCGACTCGATCGGGCACATTCGGCGCGCAGAACCCGGCCTTCGCGCCCCAGCGGCGGAGGTCATTGCCTTAGAAGGCGCGGGCGAGATCGATTCCCCGCATCGAACCAAGCCGCGATCGCACGCCCAGCATGGACCCAAGATGACTCTGCCGCTCGAGTTGGAACTTCTCGATGCCCTGAGGCGCCATGCGTTGAGCGTGCAGTTTCAGCCGCAGTACGAATTGCGGACCGGCCGCGGTTGCGGCGTCGAAGCTCTGGCGCGCTGGGTTCTTTCGACAGGTAAGATCATTCCCCCGTCGGCGTTTATTCCCGTCGCTGAGCGCACCGGCATGATCCACGATCTCGGCGCATGGGTGCTCCAATCCGCTTGCGAGGCCGCCGTTACCTGGTGCAGCCGGCGCACCGTGCCTGCGACATTGTCCGTCAACGTGTCGGCGCTGCAAATTGATGAGAACTTCTGCACCGTGATTGGACGCACGCTCAAGCAATTTGGTTTTCCAGCGAAACAACTGGAGCTGGAAATCACCGAAAGCGCGCTCATCACAAATACCGAACGCACGATCGAATACCTGAACGAATGGAAGCGGCTCGGCGTTAGAATTGCCGTGGACGATTTCGGCACCGGGTACTCCAGTTTGAGCTATCTTTCCCGGTTACCCGTGGATCGCCTGAAACTGGATCAGTCGCTGGTCCACATGATGACGCTGAGCCGGAAAAGCGCTGCGGTGATGCGCTCGATGGTTTCACTGGGAGCGGAGCTCGGAATCGACGTGATCGCGGAAGGGGTCGAGACCGAACAGCAGTTCCAAATGTTGACGGATCTGGGATGCCCAAGTGTACAGGGATACCTTCTCGGTCGTCCCATGCCGGCCAAACAAGCTCAGGTGGTACTGAAGAAATCGTGGGGAAATCGGCCTCCACAGGGATTTCGAGCCATCCAGGCGCCGATTTTGGAATGCCATGCACACTGAGGACAGCGCCGCATTCGAGGCAGACCGCGGCGCGGATGCGGAACGAGGGCAGCAATCTCCGGCGCGACGCCCATGCCGGGTGCTCGTGGTCGATGACGATGACCTCGTGCGCACGCGGCTCGCCGGGCTGCTGTCAGCCGCGCATTTCGACGTCGAAACGGTCGGCACGGGCACGGAGGCACTACGCGTGTTGAACGCGACGCATTGCCATGTCGTCCTCACGGACTGGCAAATGCCCGACATGGACGGACTGGCGCTCTGTCGCCGCGTGCGCCTGCGGATTCAGGAGAGTTACATCTACGTATTGATGCTCACCGTTCGTAACGCCGAAGGCGATATGTTGGCCGGGCTGGCGGCCGGGGCGGATGACTACATCGTCAAAGGATCTGCCATTGAGGAGATTTTAGCGCGACTCGAGATCGGACGACGCATCTCACAACATGAGAATTCAATGCGCGGCAGCAACCGCGAAAATCGATGTCTGTCCCATGCAGACCCGCTAACCGGAGCATACAACATCGCTTACCTCGTACAGCATCTGCCACGCGAATTGGCGCGTTCACAGCGGCACGGCCACTCGATGGCGGTCCTTAACTGCAAGATCGATGGATTTAGGGTAATTGCCGAGCAGTTCGGAGAAGAGGTCGGCGCTTTGCTCTTACGGGCTTTTGTCGCGCGCGCTGATGGCTGCATTCGAAATACCGATTGGCTTGCGCGGACGGGAGAGGCGGAATTCATGCTGGTTTTTCCTGAAACTCCGTGCAAAGGCGCGCATCATGTGGCACAGAAATTGCGACAGCTCTTCGCGCTCCATCCGCTGTTGACCCCGGCTGGACCGATCGCGTTCACACTGAGCATCGAAGTGACCGCGGTGGACGCGAGGCGCGACGCCGACTGCGCTCTGCAAATCCACGCACTGCTGCGCACGGCCGATACCGGAATGGTCGGCTACGAGCGACGCGACGGGGATATGGGCGACCTCGTTGCGCCGTGGCCTCGGCGCGCGATCCGCACCGAAGAATTGGCTCGACTGATCGACGGCTGAACACCGGCGGCCGAATTCCATGAGCGAGGACCCGAACGACACTACACAGACGATTGCGCTACACGTCGCCTTCACTCCGGCCGTATTGATCGTCGATGACGACAACCTTGTGCTTGCGCGGTTGAAGGAACTGGTGACGGCGGCGGGCTACCCGGTGAGTACGGCAGACAGCGGCGCTGCGGCACTCAAGTCACTGGAACGCAGCCCGGCGTCAATCGTCATCACGGATTTCAACATGTCCGGTATGGACGGTCTGGACTTGTGCCGTAGCATTCGCAATCGCACTTGGCCTGGGTACATCTACATCGTCTTGCTCACCGTGCGGGACGAGGAGAAGGATGTTCTGGCGGGTCTCGACGCCGGTGCCGACGAATACATCAGCAAGCGCACTTCCGCGGCGCAATTTACCGCGCGCTTGCGAACCGCGAAGCGCGTCTTAGCGCTCGAGCATTCGCTCAAGGATGCCTTGGAGAAAAAGCGCCAGCTGGCGATGGCGGATGCGTTGACGGGCGTCTACAACCGGCGTTACTTCGTCAAGCACCTGGGCCGCGAACTGAAGCGCGCCCAGCGATTCGGAGGCAACGTCTCACTGTTGCTGCTCGACATTGATCATTTCAAATCGGTCAATGACACGTACGGGCATGCCACTGGGGATGTCGTGCTGAAGACGCTGTCCAAACAGATAGGCAACTGCTTTCAGCGCGCAACGGACTGGTGCGCGCGTCTAGGCGGAGATGAATTTGCCGTGGTGCTCGAGGGCACGAGTCTTGCGGAGGGTCGTGCCTGTGCGGAGAAGGTACGGGTGGCCGTCGCTGATATGCGTATCTATACACCGGCGGGCTCCTTTGGTGTCACGGTCAGCATCGGAGGCAGCGGATTGGAGGCCATCGCCAACAGAAATTTGGCCACTGTGGAGTCTCTGCTGGAGCACGCCGACGCGAACCTTTACGCGAGCAAAGCCAGCGGACGCAACCGGATTACCGCATTGGACTCGAAAGTCGCCCATACGCGAAAGCCGGCCAATCGGTGGCCGAGCCATGTCAAATCGAGCACTTGAGTCGGTTCTCTGCGTCGACGACGACCCGGACATGCGTGAGGTGGTACGAACCACCCTGAATTTGATCGGCGGTCTAAGCGTGCATACCGCCGCATCCGGCGTCCAGGCGATCGATCGTGCGCACGAGCTGCGGCCCGATCTGATCCTGATGGACGTAATGATGCCGGGCCTCGACGGACCATCTACAGTCGATCGCATGCGCACGAGCCCGCTGCTGGCGAATATTCCCGTCATTTTTTTGACAGCAAAAGTCATGCCCGCAAAGATCGCCCAACTGCTTGGTTCGGGCGCGATCGGGGTTATCTGTAAACCCTTCGATCCCCTGGCGCTTTGCGATGAGTTGCTTTTACTGTGGAGAAATGCGAACGCCCGCGCAACCCCGCGCGCAGAAGCCGGCCAAATGCGGGTGGCCGCGCAGGTATCCTCGCTGGCCGATGCCTTTCTGCAGCGCGCAAAGCAAGAAGTTACCCGACTGCGGGAAATGCTCGAACAGGCAGCCCGTGGCGAGCAATCGGACTTCAAGGAAATTGAGCGCTTGGCCCACTCGATCCATGGCGCAGGCGCCATGTTCGGGTTTCCCGAGGTGAGCGCGTCGGGCGGCGCGATCGAGCGTCTGGTCGAAGCATTCGCGGCACCCGATGCGGGCGCCGGCGATTTGCCACTCCTACAGCAATTGTTGGACCGCACGGCGCAGCTCGCCCGGAATATCGAGGCGGCCGGTAAAACTGCGCCAGGCGGCGTCGGGATGTTTCAGGTCTGAGCGCGAGTCCCGACGGCGCATATAAGGGCCGTGAAGTCGATCCCGATCACTCGACCCTTCGATCGATGTTCAATCGAATGGGTTCAGTTCCGGAATTCGAAACGGCCGCCGAGAGAGCTTGAAAATCACCGCTTTGGGCCGCCGCGTTGCCGGACTTGGAAATTCTCGCGCCCAAGATAACCTGCGGGAACTTCGACAGGGTGAGATTCGGCATCATCGACATCGCGTCGGTCAGGGTGACACTGGTCGGCAATTGAGCGGCGGTGAGGCGCGCGATCGCGAGCGGCATCGCAGGCCCGTGCGCCGCCTTCGCGAACACAAACAGGGTATCGCTAGGCTGCACCTTCGCCTTCAATTTTGGGTCCAGCGACACATTGACGACGATGTGGGTCGAATCGCCGGGGGCGACGAGAGACTCGGCTGGCTCGCGCCCCGGCTGGCTATCGGCGTCCGGCGTTTCCGCCGCTGCATACTCGCGTTCGAGGCCCGCATCTCCCGGGGCGGCTTCGAGTGCATGTTTGAATGCCTCGCGTGCTTCGGGGTAATGCTGCGTCGCTTTATAGGTCCGGGCGAGCAGCGCCCAGCCCTGCGCGTCGTCGGGATGCTCGCGAAGTTTGTCGGCGAGCCTGGCAATGGAGGCCTGCATGTCGCCGCCGTGGTCGACCGGCACCGGAGCGCCGCCCGCGGCGCCCTGATCGTCGGGCGCGCTCGCGCGACTGCTGGCGGGAGCGGCGGAGCCGATGACTCCTTGCGGCGCGCCGACCCAGCGATATACGCCGAATGCGGCGAGCGGCACCACGATGGCACAGGCAAGGGCCGCATATATTGGCGTCGCGGTAGGCTTCGGACGGCTATCGAGGTCGACCAGCAATGCTTCGCCGAGCGCGGCGCGCTGCGCCGCGTATTGCACCGCCTCCAGTCCTCCACTCGAGTTCGCTTGGTTCAGTTCGCGCAATTTCCTGCGCACCTCGCCCAGCCGTCGCTCGCCCACGAACCGCTCGCGCAACAACAGCGTCAATACAAGCGCGAGCGCGACGACGGTGATGAACATCGCCGTAAGAAGGAATGTCATGTGCAGAGATCGAGCTAAATAATCTCGGACGAGAACACTACAAGCTCTTCGCCGGCGCCAACGAGCTCAACCAGGCGGCGATCGCTTGAATCGACTGCTCATCGAGCGTCCCGGCCACACCCCCCATGATAAAGTCGTTCGTGGTGTCGTGCGGCAGGTTCTTGTGGAAACTCGTGAGGCGTGCGATCAAATACGCGGCGCCTTGCCCGCGCAGCGACGGATAAAGGGCATACCGGCCTGTGCTGATCGGGGCTCCCCCGGCATCTGCGCCATGGCATCCCTGGCAAGGCGGTACACCGCGTGCCGGGTCGCCTGCGAGAAATAGCGCCTCGCCGTTGCCCGGCGCCGACGCAGTCGAAGTCGCCGGCGGCGTCTGCGATGCGAAGAAAGCGGCCAGGTTGCGCATGTCGGTGTCGCTCAAGGTAGCAACGTTCGGCGTCATCGGCGACACGGAATAGTACGGGTCCTTGGGGCCGGCGTGCTTGAACGAGAGCAGGCGATGGTAAAGATAATCTGCCCGCTGCCCTGCCAGCCGGGGAAACATCGGTGCAATGGGCACGCCGTTGGCTCCGTGGCACGCGAAACAAACCGTTGCCTTTTTTTCACCCGCGGCTGGGTCGCCGTGAATCGGCTCTACGCTCCGAAGATCGGTATAGCCCGCGGCAGCCAGAGCGATGCCGGTGACGAATAACATGCCGAGGCAGATGATCCGCGCACCGACTCGATTGTGCGAGTTGCGCTTCGCGGTTATCTGAGACACAGCGAATCTCCGCGGTTGGAAGCCGATCGAGGCTTTACGATTCATGCACGATGCTCACAACTTTACATTCAACATGACCCCGATGAGGTTCTCGCTATAGCTTTGCGGACCGCCATCGGTGTACAGAGTATTGTTGTACGGAGCAGTGCCGACAACCAGCCCCTGATTGAAGCCGGCATAGTGCCAATCGGCGATGTTGCCGATTTCGTAGGTGTCGAACACACGCACCGCGACCCGTTCGGTGAACTGCAGCGTCATGCCGATCGTTGCCGAGTTCACCCGATAGGTGTTCGCAGGAAAACCGGTCCCCATCGTGGCGAACTCGCTCGGATACACCAGTGCACCTGCCGAGGCAGCGGTGTAGTTCACGAGGCCCCGCGCGTAGATATAGCTCCAATTCAGATCGAAGGTGGCGCGGTCGATGCGATGACGCAGGGTTGCGCCGGCCGAATAATTGCGCTCGGCGTCGGATTCCCACCATTGATTGGCAAGCGGATAATTCTTGCAACCGAGGTCGCCGCATCCGCCTGACGAGCCGGCGACGTTTGACAGGGCGAGAGCCGAGTGATCGTAGCCGATATAGACGCTGGCGCTGTCGGTCGGCGTCGGGTTCCACTCGGTCGAGATCTGCGCGGCGAGAGTGTTGTAGCCCGTGCGCCCGATCAACACCCCCGGGTAGCTATTCCAGTCGCCGCGAACCGATGCGGTGACCGTCAGGTCCTCGCGCGGTGCAATCGTGCTCATCAGATCGAGCTTGTTCTCGGTCCGGTTATCGATGTCGTATTCGCGCAGCTGATTGACGGTTTGGGCGCAGTTGATTGGGTTCGGCTGGCAGGAGTTCGGATTGTTCGGATAGGCTTGCGCGAAGCCGGGCAGCGCCGCCATGAAGGCATACCCGTAGACGTCATTATTGTAAACGCTGCCGGTTTGCCTCAGAAACGTATAGTTCGCTCGAAAGGTGACCCAGCCGAGCGACTTGTCGACCCAGGTCAACTTGATGCTGTCGTCATCGACGTAATCGCGCTCGCGGCTCGTCGGTCGATATTCGTCAAACGTGTAGATAATTCCGACAGTTTCGTGCCCGGTCGGTCTCCAGGTCAAACCGCCGTAGACATTGAAGTCGTCCATCGAGAGCAGATACGGAGCCACTCGGTCGTTGATGACGAGGGCGTTTTTCGGAAATGTTCCGGGCATGATAGCCGACGGGTAACCGTAGGCATGAAAGTCGATGCCATTCTCCATGATATATCCGTAGTAGCCGTTCGAGGGGTTGTAGGCGATGTAATCGTTGTAGTAGTCCTGGCGATACAGCTTCAATCCCCCCGTGACCGTAAGATCGCTCCGCGGCCGCAGAGCCAGGGTCAACTGCGCGAGCGTGTTGTGCATATTCACGTCGGCGTTGGTCTGCGACAGCGCTGCAGTGCTGTTCCACTGGTTGCAAGCGAGGAGATTCGGATTCTGGGGACCGACGTTCTGGGGACCCAACTGGGTGCTCCCCGGAGACGGAGTCCCATAGCCGAGATACCCCTGGCAATTGGTCGGCGGGATCAAGGCCGAGCGTTGGGTCATCAGCACTTCGGATAGGTTGAGCGAAAGCTCGCCGTCCATCGGCACGACGTGAGTCACGCTGCCGTGCAAATTGTGATAATTGTTATTGGGCTCCGTCGACATCTGCCCCACCGCGAGGGGCGGGTCGATTGTTCCGGGCGGATTATACGCGGGGATGTTAAAGGGCTGTTGAAAGGAATAGCCCAAGTACTGATCTCGATAGTAGGAGCCGGAATACCCGACATCCGACCGCCAGACCGCTCCCGCATAGCGCAACCCCGTGTTGAGGTTGATGGTGGCATCATCCACCGGCTTGACCGTCTCGAGGATGGCCCCGGCATTGGGTGGCCAGTCGTAGCCGAAGGCACCCCCGTACGGCCGATCGCCCTCGCGACGTTCGTGAGTCACGTCGAAATATCCCGTCCAGTGCGGCGTGAGGAACGTGCTGAGATTGATGCCCTCCTTTTTGCGATTCACCTGCAGAGTCTGCGTAGGAGTGGCCGCGGAAACGGCGGCAACCTGCGCGGAGCTGCTCTCGCCCGGCGTCAACGACGACGGCAATGTCAGATTGTTGCTCCCCACGCCATTCCAGATTGGCTTCGCGTCGGTCGAGAGGATATTCGGCATGTCGCGGATGAATGCTTGCACCTTGTACGCCCCGGCCTGGCCGTACACGGCCTGATAATACTGGTCATCGTCGTTGATGCGGCTGCCCCGAACCTCGGCATAGGAGCCGTCCGAAGGGCGCTCGAAGTGCATGTCGATTGAACCGACCGGTTGGTCGATTCGATAGTCGGTGTAACGATTCCACAAGGCGTAGCGATCATCGCCCGCGTGGACGTAGCCGAGCTCGAGCTCGCCGTAATGCAACCAGTCACCGAATGCGAGCGCGGGCAGCGCTTCGGGCGGGCAATTGTATAGATTGCCCGTGGGTGAGCGATGCTCGAGCGGCGAGAGCCAGGAGGTGCCATCCTCATCGCATTGCTGGGAGGCCATGCCCCCGGTCGGATCCAGCTTGTTGGCGCGCCAGGTGTCCACCCCGACGCCGCTATCGGCCCACGCAAAGGCTGGGATCAACAGAAGCGCTGCAGCTATTCGACCCAGCCTCGAGGTAGGGGTCCTCAGGGCGTTGTTCGCGGTCATCTCTGCCCCCTGCACTTTATTCATGGAAACGCGCGCCCGAAGGCGCATTAGACCCGTGGATGTTGGCGTGGCAGGTGAGGCAGCCGCGACCCGTGAGCTGAGGTTCCGGGTTTGAACCGTTGGCTAGTGCGTTACGTGTCTGCAGCGCGCCCGGGTGCGAGCTGTCCGCATGGCATTGCTGGCATAGCAGCGGAACGGGCGCGACCAGCAGGGTGTTTTGATTCGAGCCGTGCGGAGTGTGGCAGTTCAGACAGTTCTCGCGCACCGGCGGATGCTCGAACAGGAACGGCCCGCGCTTTTCGGCATGGCATTGATAACACGTCTCGTTGACCGTGTTGGTCTTGATCAAGGGATCGGTCAACGTGCCGTGCGGATTGTGGCAGTCATCGCAGCTCATCTGCCCTTCCGGCAACGGCATGTGCGAGCGGCGGTTGAACTGCAAGCGGATATCCTTGTGGCATTGGGCGCACGTGTCGTTGATCGATGCCTTTGCCATCAACCCTTCGACCGAGAATTTCGCCATCGGGTTATGACAGTCGCTGCACGACAGGTCATTGCGCTGATGCACTGAGCCGAGCCAATGGTCGCGAGGACCGCCTGCGTGGCAAGTAAGACAAGTCTGCGTCTGAGTCTGGATGGGCGTACCCGAACCCTTCGTGTAGCCGATGATCAGCCCCTTGCTCAGTGGCTGTGCGGCATGTGCCGACCCAGGGCCATGACAGGCCTCGCAAACCGGAATGGTGGGGTCGGAGCGGTTGGCCACGTGTAGACCCAGGGCGTGCAAGGTGTGGGTGAAGTGGTCCGCTTCGAGCCGATGGCAGGCGATGCAGGTCTTCTCGCCGACCGCGTGGGCGCCCGGCGCCTGAGGATTCACAGCAACTTGCGCGTTCGCGAATCCCAGCGCCGGCCGCGGCAGATTGCCGCGATCAACGGTATCCTCGGTGGAAAGATTCGTCGATGGAAGCGACTTTGAAACATCGTCGTGTGGAGGGGATTGGCCGGCCGCTAGCTTG
>Ga0182030_10006691_pt1 | contig 24235 bp, 22 predicted proteins | sample 812S3MmetaG_FD_121299 | JGI IMG/M metagenome (GOLD analysis project Ga0182030, IMG submission 121299) | Permafrost microbial communities from Stordalen Mire, Sweden - 812S3M metaG (Illumina Assembly) | ecosystem: Environmental > Terrestrial > Soil > Wetlands > Permafrost | place: Sweden...
GCCTGACAGTGCGCTTTGACATTGAGGACCGGAATTTCCACTGGGAAACCAAGCGCACCGGCGGCGCGGATTTTCATTTTTCATCCGACACGCATCCGCTTGGAAAAAAAATCGGGTTTGAATTCAAGCCCGCGCCCGACCGCCAGCTCCGGGTTTTTTGCGATGCCGGCGCATATCATCCGCAGCCGGAATGGTCCGAAAACATTTCGCATCCGGTCGAACAGACGCGCGGCCAGACCGGCAGCGGCGACGCTTACAGCCCCGGCTGGTTTGAACTGCCACTGGCCAAAGGCGCCAACGTGACGCTGGTGGCAACGGCGGAAACGGAACGCCGATCTCCCGATCGGCGAGATGAACAGCCGGCGCAACTCAATTACGCCGAACAGGAGTTCGGCGTTCCGTTCGCCACGCAACTTTTGCGCGCCGCAAAACAATTCGTCGTCCGCCGCGGTGAGGGCAAAACGGTCATCGCTGGTTATCCGTGGTTTTTGGATTGGGGGCGCGACTCGCTGATTTGCGCGCGCGGGTTGCTGGCGGCGGGACTGGTTGACGAGGTGGGGCAGCTCCTGCTCACTTTCGCAAAATTTGAGAAGGACGGCACGCTGCCGAACACCATTCACGGCAGCGATGTTTCCAACCGCGACACCTCCGACGCGTCGCTGTGGTTTGCGGTCGCGTGCGAGGAATTGGCGGACAAAAGGTTTTTTGATACTCGCGTTGACTCCACCCGCACCCTCCGCGACGTGCTGGCGAGCATCGCGGAAAATTATTCCAAGGGCACGCCGAACGGCATCCGCATGGACGCGGATTCGGCGCTCATCTGGAGTCCAAGCCATTTCACCTGGATGGACACGAATTATCCCGCCGGCACGCCACGCGAGGGTTATCCGGTCGAAATTCAGGTTTTGTGGATTCGACTGTTGCGGCTGCTCGAAAAAATCAGCGGCAACTCCGACGAAAAAAAATGGCAAGAACTAGCCAGACACGCGACCGCTTCGTTGAATAAAGAGTTCTGGCTAGAAGTCAAAGGCTGGTTCGCCGACGTGCTGCTGGCCAAGCCGCGCGTCATCGCGCGCGACGCCACGCCCGACGATGCGCTCCGCAGCAATGGTTTGTTCGCCGTCAGCCTCGGCCTGGTCACCGGCGAACGCGCCAAACGCTGCGTCGAGGCCGCTGCAAAATATCTCGTCGTGCCCGGGGGGTTGCGGTCGCTCGCGCCGCTGCCGGTTTCCGTTCCGTTGCCGATTTATCGCGACGGCCAGTTGCTCAATAATCCCGTCGAACCGTATTGGCCGCGCTATGAAGGCGACGAGGACACGCGCCGCAAGCCCGCGTATCACAACGGCACGGCGTGGACGTGGACGTTGCCGGCGTTTTGCGAGGCGCTCGCCCGCGCGTGGGATTTTTCGCCGGCGGCGGTCGCGGCGGCGAAAAGTTATCTCGGCAGCGCGGAAACATTGTTGAACGCCGGCTGCCTCGGCCAGATTCCGGAAATTCTGGACGGTGACGCGCCGCACTTGCAACGGGGCTGCGACGCGCAGGCCTGGGGAGTCACGGAAACGCTGCGGGTTTGGAAGCTGTTGTCGGCGGTGTGAATCATCTCGGAATCGCAACGAACCCGGTTCCGGTGAAAATCAGTTTGCCGTCCCGGACAGCGGTTCCAGAAAAAAGTTGCGGAACTCGACCAGCTTTCCTTCGGCCTGCAATCCGATCATGCCGGAACTCACCGAAGTCCCGGTGATTTCATTTTGCAAAACCCCGTTGACGCGGACGCTGATGGTGTTGCTGCGGCAAAGGATGTCGTAGGCATTCCATTCGCCGGCGGGCTTTTCCGAACTCGGCTGCCGGCGCGGAAAGCTTTTGGGATTTGCCGCCGTCAGTCCGTCTGCCTTCGAGCCGCCGTTGCAGCGGATTTCGCCCGCGCTGCCGGCCTGCAATTGCGCCTCGTAACACATGGGCCACACCTGATCCGGCGGATTGATGTGCAGAAAGACACCGCTGTTGCCCAGACCATCCGGCCAGCGCCATTCCACATGGAGCCGGTAATCGCGATAAGTCTGGAGCGTGCGCGCATAGCCATTGGGCTTGCCCTGGCACACGATGACGCCATTTGTCACCGACCAGATGGATGCGGCGGGAGCGTTGGTGTCTTTGGAAACAAACGTCCAGCCGGAAAGGCTCTTGCCGTCGAACAACTCGACATGTCGCGTCGGCGCGATGGGCGGATCGTTGGTTTGCGCAAGCAGGGAAGGAACTGTCGTTGCAAATAAAAATGCGAGCGCGAAACGGTGCGTTAAAAATGATTGCATACGGCAAAGCTTGTCCAAGCGCGGCAAAAACGACAAGCAGAATGGCAGCTTCGGTTAAAGACATTGCCCGGTTCGCGTTTCTAAGGCAGATTGGGCGGAGATGGCCCAAACCGCCAACAGACTTGAATCGCTGCAATTCAGCCGCCGGGAAACCGGACGGCTGGCGCTGGCGCTGGCGTTGTCGCTCGCGCTGCATCTGCTGGTATGGGGCGCGTATGAAACCGGCAAGCAATTTCACGTGTGGCAGCGGTTGCCGCAACTGACGTGGTTGCAGCCCGCGCCCAAAATGGTTCCGCCGCTTCAAAATCCGGAGTCGCCGCTGGAATTTGTGATGGTTGACCAGCCCTCGACCGAGGCGCCCCAAAACGCGAAGTTTTATTCCAGCCAAAATTCCCGCGCGGCCAACCCAGACGCCAACCGCAACGCCAACGTCCCGAAATTAAACGGCACCCAGACCGACGTGCCCAAAACCGAAACCGTGCCGAAACCGGATTTCAACAAGCTCCAGCCCGCGCCCAAACCCATGAACCCCGAGCCGGCGAAACCAGCTCCGGCCGTCGAGCCGACACCGCCGACGCCGGTCGTCCAACCGGGCGATTTGATCCTGGGCAAGCCGCAGATTTTGCCGCCGGCGCAGGAGCAAACGCCGCCGCGCCCGCGCACGCTGAATCAGGCGCTCGCGCAATCGCAGCCGCGCCGTTCGCCGGGCGTGGAGATGAGGCAGGACGGCGGCGTTCCGAACGTGAAACTTTCCGCGTCATTCGACGTGAAGGCGACGCAGTTCGGCCAGTATGACAGCGACTTTGTGGACGCGGTGACGTATCGCTGGTATTCCCTGCTGGACAGCCAGCAATTCGCGCTGGATCGGACGGGCAAGGTCACGGTGCAGTTCCACTTGAATTACGACGGAACCATCACCGAAATGACCGTCCCGGAAAACACCGTCGGCGACCTGCTCGGTTACGTCTGCCAGAAAGCCATCAACGATCCCGCCCCGTTCAAGCCGTGGCCGGAAGACATGCGGCGGCTGGTCGGCAAGAATTACCGTGAAATCACCTTCACATTTTATTATTATTGAAAGTTCATGGGCGAACTCATTTACATTTTGCTGGGGCTGACCTCGGTCGTCGGGCTGGCGTTCATCGTGGAACGCGGCCTCGTATTGCGCTGGAACAAGGTCGTGCCCAGGGAAATCGCCCGTTCGCTCGCGGCGTGCCAGACACGCGACGACGTGAAAACCCTCTGCCACGTCTGCAAACTGAAACCGTCGCCGCTCGGCCGACTCCTGCTGCTTGCCGCCGACCGTCTCGACCAGCCGCACGCCGACAACGTGGACGCGCTCCAGTCCGCCGCGCGCCACGAAATTGTCCGGCTGGAACGCGGCCTCGTCGTGCTCGAAATCATCGTGGGCATCGCGCCGCTGCTCGGCCTCGTCGGCACCATCGCCGGCATGATGACCGTGTTCGGCGATGTCGGGCCAAACGGCTTGAACGACGCCGGGAAACTGGCCGCGGGCATCGCGTTGATTTTGCGCGCGACGCTCATCGGCCTGCTCATCGCCATCCCCTCGCTCATCGCGTGGAGTTATTTCAGCAAAAAAGTCGAGGTGTTCGCCGTCGAAATGGAGGCGCTCTGCGGTGAATTTGTCCGGCGGCAATACGCCGACGACAAAAAACATTAACATGCGCTTCTACGTCCGCAAACGCCGCACCACGCCCGCCGTCATCATCGTCGCGCTGATTGACGTGCTCATCGTGCTCGTGATTTTTTTGCTGGTGACGACGACGTTCAAACAGCAATCCGTGCTCAAGCTGGCGCTGCCCGAGTCATCCCAGGCAAAAAAAACCGGCGCGAACGAAAATCCGCCGTTCACCGTGACCATTGATGCCAATCCCACCAACCGGATTTATTACATTGGCGAAAACAAAGACCCGGTGTTGATTGACCAACTGGAAAGCAAATTAAAGGCGGAGGTTTTGAAAAATCCCGATGTCGTCCTTGACATCAACGCCGACAAAAACGCGCCGTGGGGAAAAATCGTGAAGTTGCGCGACGCCGCCGCCGAGGCAAAGATCAAAAAACTCGTCGCCAACACCACGGAGGAGCCGAAGCCCTGAAAGGCAAAACAAGCGCCACATTTTCAGGGCATGTAAAAACTCGTTTTTGACTCGACGCTGGTTCTATCCGATTTTCTCCCAGATTTTGATTTCGGGAAACGCGACGCACAATTCATTCACCCGCGGCAACAGTTTTTGGATGTGTGGCGACCGCATGTGCGTGTCGAGCGCCGCCTTGCCGGTCCAGTTTTCGTGAAAGAGAAATTTCGCCGGGTCCTCGGGCGATGAGTGCAGGTCGTAATTGATGCAGCCCGCTTCCCGGCGCGTCGGCGCAACGAGGCCGGTCAAGGCTTCCTTCAACTCCGTTTCCTTGCCCGGCCTGGCCTGAAACGTGGCGACGACGGTGATGGTTTTCATTTCGTGTGTTGGGTGTGGTGCGTGGTTATAAAATGGATTCCAAAATTTTCTCCGCCGCCGCGCGCGGATTTTCCGCCGCGTAAATCGGCCGGCCAATCACCAGCCAGTTTGCGCCGGCTTGAATCGCCTCGCGCGGCGTGAGCGTGCGTTTCTGGTCATCGGCCTTTTCCGCGCCGGTGCGGATGCCGGGCGTCACCAATTGGATGTCCGCGGGCAGAACTTTCCGCAAGTCCGCAATTTCCAGCGGCGAACAAACCAGCCCGCGCAAGCCCGCCTTCACCGCGAGGCTCGCCAGCCGCTCGACCTGCGCGCCGACATTTTCCGCGCAGCCGATTTCCGCCAGCGTGCGGCGGTCGGAACTCGTCAGCACCGTCACGCCGAGCACCAGCGGCGCGTTCCGCCCGGCCTGATTCGCCGTCTGCTGCGCCGACAACTCCGCCGCGCGCATCATTTCCAGCCCGCCGCTCGTGTGGATCGTGAGCATCTGCACATCGAGGCGGGTGGCCGAGGCCACGGCCTTCGCGATGGTGTTTGGGATGTCGTGAAATTTGAGATCGAGAAACACACTCGCGCCGGTCGTGCGAATTTTTTTTACGATGTCCGGTCCGGCGCTCGTGAACAGCTCGCTGCCGATCTTGAACGCGCCGACCACGGGCGCGACTTGCTCCGCGAGTTTCAAAGCTTGTTCCGCCGACGGCACGTCGAGCGCGGCGATGATTGGATTTCGCATTTGTTCAACCACAGATGCGCAAAGCTAAACACGGATGCGAAACAAAGAAAAGTTTATCCGCGCCGCGTTCGGCCGGCGCGGTCCGAAATTCTTCATTCTTTCTTCCGCAACATGTTTTGCCTACGCTGTCCGCATGAAAGTGATTCGTTACACCGATGCCAGCTTTGCCGCCCGGCTCCGCGAAGCCGCCGCGGCTTCCAGCCTTTTTAATCCGGTCATTGAGCAGCGCACCCGCGCCATCCTTGAAGCCGTCCAGGTCCGGGGCGACGCCGCGCTGCTGGAATTCACGGAAAATTTCGACGGGGCAAAAATCGCCGCCGAGCGCCTGGCCGTGACGCAGGCCGAATTGTTCAACGCCTCGCTCGCCGCCGATGAATCGCTCCGCGCCGCCGTCGCCGGGGCGGAAAAAAACATCGCCAGCTTCGCCAAAAAATCACTGCGCAAAAGCTGGCAGACAAAAAATTCGCACGGCGCAAGCGTCGGCGAAAAATTCGATCCGTTCCAGCGCGTCGGTGTTTATATTCCCGGCGGAACCGCGCCGCTCGTTTCGACGGCGCTGATGACCGTCACGCTGGCGAAAGTGGCGGGCTGCCGGGAAATTGCCGTCTGCACGCCTTGCGGACGCGATGGCGGCATCAATTCCGCGCTGCTCTTCGCGGCGCGGGCGGCAGGCGCGACGGAGATTTACCGCGTCGGCGGCGCGCAGGCGATTGCGGCGCTGGCTTACGGCACGAAGGCCATCCGCCGCGTGCAAAAGATTTTCGGCCCCGGCAATGCCTACGTCGTCACCGCCAAGCGGTTGCTCGTCGGTCACGTCGCGATTGATCTGCTGCCCGGGCCGAGCGAAGTGCTGGTGCTCGCCGACGAGACGGCCAATCCAAAATTCGCCGCCGCCGATTTGCTGGCGCAGGCCGAGCACGGCTCCGGCCACGAGCGCGTCTGGCTCGTGACGACCTCGGAAAACATTTTGAAGGCTGTCGAAAAGGAAATTGCCCGGCAGTTGCCCAGGCTCGCGCGGCGGGAATTCATCCGGCGCGTTCTCGCCAACAACGCCTGGCTGATTCTGGTGAGATCGCTCGACGACGGCGTGGCGCTGGCGAACCGGCTCGCGCCGGAGCATTGCGAGGTGATGACGCGCAATCCGCGCAAGCTCTCGGAGAAAATCCTGACTGCCGGCGCGATTTTTCTCGGCGCGTGGTCGCCGACGGTGCTGGGCGATTACGTGGCCGGGCCGAGCCACACGCTGCCGACCGGCGGCGCGGGCGCGTCGTTTGCCGGGCTGACGGTGGACCAATTTCAGCGCCGCACGAGCGTGGTGGAATACAATCGCGCCTCGCTCAAGAAAGCGCTGTCCGCCGTGAAAAAATTCGCCGAACTCGAAGGCTTGGGCGCGCACGGGAAAAGCGCGGAAACAAGAAAATGAATTTTCGTCAACGGATTGACAGGTTGTCATCTATAGATTACACTCAAAATGATCGAAAGGGAAATCAAGAAGCTGGAGCTTCAGAACGGGCTGGTGCCGTTTGACGAATGGTTTGATTCCCTTCGCGACCTGCGGATGCAGGCGGCGGTGGACGCGCGTTTGACCCGCGTGCGCGCCGGGAATTTCGGCGATTGCAAATCCGTCGGTGGCGGCGTGTTTGAATTGCGGATCAGTTTCGGGCCGGGACTCCGCGTTTATTTCGGATTGCACGGCGAAAAAATCGTCGTGCTGATTGGCGGCGGCGACAAGCGCAGCCAGTCGCGAGACATCCGCGGCGCGCAACAACTGTGGCAACACTGGACAAAATATGCGTCTGAAAAATTACAGGATTGGTCTGCTGAAACGGCTGGAAGACCCGCGTTACGCCGCCGAATATCTCGCGCAGGCGCTGGCGGAAAAGGACAGCGCGGCGTTCCTGATTGCGCTCAAGGACGTGGTCGAAGCGGGCGGCGGCGTGGGCAATCTGGCCGGACGCGTGGGACTCAAACGGCCAAGCCTTTACAAGATACTCTCCAAAAACGGCAATCCGACTTTGGAAACCTTGCAGGAAATTTTAGGACCGCTCGGTTTGCGCGTCTCCGTGACTTTGGACAAGGCGGCTTGAACGCGGTGAAAAAATTCGCGGAACTCGAAGGCCTCGGCGCGCACGGGAAAAGCGCGGAAACACGAAAATAAAATTTTAGCGGCGGCGTCACCGGGTGCGGCGGGTTGAAAAACGGCTTGGTTGTGTTAGGGTGTTGCCGCCAATTGCAAATGCCGTTCAAATACTTTTTTGCCGTCACGTTTCTCCTGTCGCAGGCGGCATCGGCTTTCTCGGCCACCTGGTTTGTGGCGACGAACGGCGTTGACACGAACACGGGCACCAGCAACAGCCCGTTTGCGACCATCATGCGGGCGCAAACGGCGGCGGCGTCCGGCGACACGGTTTATCTGCGCGGCGGAACTTACTACCTGAACAACTCGAATTTCACCGCCACCAACAGTCCCAGGGCCATCGTCAACAACATCACCAAGAGCGGCATCAGCTATGTGGCGTTTGCCGGCGAGCTGCCGGTTTTCGATTTTACTGGTGCGCAACCGAACGGCTATCGCGTGACGGCGTTTCACGTGACGGCGAACAATTGCGTGTTCAAGGGGTTTGACGTGGTGGGCGTGCAGGTGACCATCCAGACGACTCACACGCAGTCGGAAAATTTCTACGTGGACGGCGGCAGCAACAATTTGTTTCAGCAGCTTCGCATGCACGACGGCATGGGCAACGGCTGGTATCTCACTTCCGGCTCCAGCAACCTGGTCTTGAACTGTGACGCCTATGACAATCGCGGCCTGGACAGCGGCTCGCTCGGCAACACCGACGGCTTTGGCTGTCATCCGGACTCGACCAGCAGCAGGGGAAACATCCTGCGCGGCTGCCGCTCCTGGTTCAACAGCGACGACGGTTACGATTGCATCAACGCCTTCAGCGTCGTGACCTTTGATCACTGCTGGTCATTCTACAACGGCTACTTCACCAACTTCGTCAATTCAACCGGCGATGGAAACGGCATCAAAGGCGGCGGTTACGGCGATTCGGGCGGCTCGTTTCCGACTCCCATTCCGCACCACGTCATCGAGTTCTGTCTGACGGTGAGAAACCGCGCGAACGGCTTTTACGCAAACCATCACCTCGACGGCCAGATTTGGCTGAACAACACTGCGTATCGGAACAGCACTGATTACAACATGCTGTGCAGCACGAACAACTCAAGCTCCGCGGGCGATGTGCCGGGCTACAACCATGTGATGAAAAACAACCTCGGCTACAAGGGCGGCACGGAAGTTGCCAATCTCAACCAAAGTGCCTGCGACGTGACCTTCAATTATTTCACGCTGCCCGTCACCGTCGCGTCGAATGATTTCGTGACGCTCGATGAAAGCCTGCTGATGGCGCCGCGCCAGACGAACGGTGATCTGCCGTATATCAATTTCGCGCGCCTGACGAACACGAGTGACTGCATCAACGTGGGAACGAATCTGGGCTTCGCGTTTTACGGTTCCGCGCCGGACTTGGGCGCATTTGAATTCGGCCCGACGAACGCGCCGTCGCCGACAATCTCAAAATCCGGGACAAACCTGATTGTCCGCACCAGCGGCTGGGCGAACCAGACGAATTATCTCAACGTCGCGACCAACTTGGCGCTGCCGCCGGCGCAGTGGACGACCATCGCGACCAACGAGTCCGACCTATCCGGCAACTGCGCCTTCACCAATCCCGTCCCGCTCGGAGTAGCGTGGCGGTTTTATCGCATCAGCCTTCCCTGACGTCGGGCGCGGTTTTTTGTAGTGTTTTTCTTCAATCATTGGTTTAATAAAAGAAATCCATTAATTCGCCGGGCAAAACGCCGGCTGAATTCACCGGACATTTATTATGAAGATACATCTGAAATCCGTCGCCTCGGCCGCGTTTGCCGCGGCATTGTTCGCTGCCGGCCCGCTGTTCGCCGCGGACATCAATCAACTTCAACAAAGCTTCAACCAGCCGCCCGACGACGCGCGGATCATGGTCCGCTGGTGGTGGTTCGGTCCGGCGGTCACTAAGCCGCAACTCGAACGCGAAATGAATTTCATGAAGGAGGGCGGCTTCGGCGGCTTTGACGTCGAGCCGACGTATCCGCTGCAATTGGATGGCGAACTGCCGGGAGTCAAGAATCTCAAATTGCTGTCGCCGGAGCATCTCGAAGCGCTGCGGTTCACGGCGGAAAAAGCGAAGGAGCTGGGTTTGCGGATGGACCTCACGCTTGGCAGCGGCTGGCCTTATGGCGGGCCGCAAATCACCCGCAGCAACGCCGTGGATGCCATCCGCGCCGCCGCGCCGGTTGCCGTCACGGCGGGACAAACGAGCGTGGCTTTGCCGGCAGGCGGCGGCGGACGCGGCGGTGGGGAGAATGGCGAAATTGTCGCGGCGCTTCTCGGCCCGGTGACGAATGCCGCGGCCGGCGAAAGTCCTTACATTCCGCTGGAGATTAGCGGCCGGACGGCGCAGCTTCCGTCCGATTTGCGCGGCGCGTCGCGGGTGACAATTTACACAATAAGCTCGCCAGGTCTGGTCCAGGTGAAACGCCCGGCGCTGGGCGGCGAGGGTAACATCGTTGATCATTACAGCCCGACCGCCATTGGGACGTTCATCAAGGAAATTGCCGAGCCGGAAATCAAAGCGTGCGGGCCGAACCCGCCCTACGCGATTTTCTGCGACAGCCTGGAAGTGGGCGGCGAGAACTGGACGCCGAATCTGCTCGCTGAATTCAAAAAACGACGCGGCTATGATTTGACGCCGCTGCTGCCCGCATTATTTGGCGAACTCGGCCCGAAGACGCTCGACATCCGCCACGACTGGGGCCAGACCGTCACGGAACTTTTCAACGATTACTTCATCAGCGCGTTCAAGAAACTGGCCAACGACAACAACAGCCGGTTCACCATCCAGGGTTACGGCACGCCGCCGTCCGCGCTTTACAGTTATGCCTACGCCGACATCGCGGAGGGCGAGCAATATACCTGGAAAAGCTTTTCCGCCACGCGCTGGGCGGCTTCGGCCAACCATCTGCTCGGCCGGCCGGTGACTTCTTCCGAAACCTACACCTGGCTGCATTCGGTCGTGTTTCGCGCCACGCCGCTGGACATGAAGGCGGAGGGAGATTTGCATTTTCTGTGCGGCGTCAACCAGATCATCTGCCACGGCTGGCCTTACACGGCGGAGGGCGCGCCGTATCCCGGCTGGAGTTTTTACGCGGCGGGAGTTTTCAACCAGAACAATCCGTGGTGGAACGTGATGCCGGACGTGACGAAATATCTCCAGCGCGTCAGTTACATTCTGCGGCAGGGAACGCCCGCCAACGACGTCGCGCTGTTCCTGCCGAACAGCGATGCGTGGGCGAGCTTCGGTCGCAACTTCAGCATGAACGCCGCGCTCCAAGGATATGCGAGCGGTCCCGTCAAGGCACTCACCGATGCGGGCTACAACCTTGATTTCTTTGACGACCAGTTGCTCGCCATGCGCGGCAAGGTTGACGGCAACACGCTGGCGTTCGGTGATGTGCATTATCGCGCCGTTGTTCTGCCGGGCGTTGAGCGTGTTCCAGTCGCCACGATGCAGACGCTGGAAAAATTCGCGCAGGCCGGCGGCATCATCATCGCCACGCGCCGCCTGCCGGATCTGGCTCCGGGTTATCTGGCGACCGAGGCGGACACCAAAACCGTGCGCGACATTGCCCAGCGCCTTTTCAAGGACGCAAATGCTCCGGGTATTTTCATTCAGGATGAAAGTCAACTGGGCGCGGCGCTGGCCAAAAAACTGGCGCCGGACGTGGCGGTATCGCCCGCCGCGCCGGAAATCGGCATCGTCCATCGCCACACCGATGACGGCGAGATTTATTTCGTCGCCAACACGAGCAACCAGCCGAGGAACGTTCAGGCCGCGTTTCGCGTAGCGGGAATGAATCCGGAAATTTGGAATCCCATGAACGGCAGCGTCAGCCCCGCAACCGCCATCGGCACAGTGAAATCTCCAAATTCGACCACCACCATCAATTTGAACCTTGCGCCTTACGCTTCGACGATTGTCGCGTTCACGAAACGCAATCTGCCGACTCCGAAAATTCCTTCACTCGTCGCGGTCGTTCCGCAACCGGTTGATTTGAGTTCTGGATGGACCGTCCGTTTTGGCAAAGACGGCGCTCCGGCTGCGATGGACAAGCTGGCATCGTGGACGACGCTCACAAATGAAATTAATTTTTCCGGCGTTGCGACCTACGAAAAGACCATCACCGTCGCACCGGAAATGTTGAACAATGGTCTGTCCGTCGCCTTCGATTTCGGCCAGGGGACGCCCGAGCAGGGACGTGGCGGCGGGCAGGGTTATCACGCCAGTCTGGACGGGCCTGTCCGCGAGGCCGCCGTGATTTACATTAATGACCAGCGCGTTGGCTCGGTGTGGTGTCCGCCGTATTCGATTGACGCCACCGGAAAACTCAAGGCGGGCGAAAACAAAATCCGCATCGAAGTGGCCAACCTCGCCATCAACTACATGGCGAGCATCAAGTTCCCGAATTACGACTACGATGGAGTGACCCGGCAATTCGGCAACCGCTTTCAGCCGCAAGGCCTGAATCTGATTCAACCGCTGCCGTCCGGCCTGCTCGGTCCGGTGCGGCTCGTGGCGGCGGCGGCGGCCGCTCGTTGATTGGAAATGAAAGAGGATGATTTGGGAAAATTGATCCGCCCGTGCGTGCGCGGGTTGCACGCCTACGTGCCGGGCGAGCAGCCGAACATCAAAGGGTTGATCAAGCTTAACACCAACGAGAATCCGTTCCCGCCGTCGCCAAAAGTTTTGGCGGCGGTCAAGGCGGCGGTGGACGGGCGGTTGCGGCTGTATCCGAATCCGACGGCCCAGGCGCTGCGCGAAAAGCTGGCGAAGCTGCACGGCTGCCAGCCGGAAAACATCGTCGTCGGCAACGGCTCGGATGAATTGCTGGCGCTGGCCACGCGGGCGTTTGTGGAGCCGGTAGCCGCCGATGTGAATCGGCGGAAGCACCGCGCTTTCACAAGCGCGGCTGCGGTGCAATTTTTCACGCCGAGCTATTCGCTGTATCCGGTGCTGGCGGACATTCATGGCGCGGCGAAGAATCCCGTGCCGCTCAAACCGGATTTCAGTTTGCCGGGGGTCACGGAATTAAAGCGCGGCGGGATTTGGCAATTTGACGCGGCGCTGGCGTTTGTGACGACGCCGAACGCGCCAAGCGGGCGCGGTTACAAAACTTCCGAACTGGAAAAAATTTGCCGGGCGCAAAAGGGCTTTGTGGTGCTGGACGAGGCTTACGTGGATTTTGCGGAAGAAAATGCGCTGAAGCTGGCGCTGAAATTCCCGAACGTTCTCGTGGCGCGGACGTTTTCCAAGGCGTATTCGCTGTGCTTCCAGCGCGTCGGCTATTTTGTCGGGCATCCCGAACTCATCGCGGCGCTGGACAAAATCCGCGACAGCTACAACGTGAACGGCCTCGGCCAGATCGCCGCCGTGGCGACGCTGGACGATTTGAAATACTACCGCGCGAATTTCAAAAAAATCATCGCCACGCGCGAATGGCTGTCGCGCGAACTGGCGAAGCTCGGCTTCCGGGTTTTTCCGAGCCGGACGAATTTCATCCTGGCGCAGCCGCCGTTGTTTCCGGCGAAGGAGTGGTTGGAAAAATTGCGCGACCGGAAAATCCTCGTCCGCTGGTTCAATTTGCCGGAAGTGAAAAATTATCTGCGCATCACCATCGGCACGCAGGCGGAAGCGGCGGCGCTGGCCAAAGCCGTCCGCACCATTTTGTAAATTTTCTTTCGCTTTCATCGTCAGGCAATTTCTGCTAAAAGCCCCGCGTGTATCTGGAGTTCTACGGATTAAAGCAGGCGCCGTTCGACCTCACGCCGAACCCGCGTTTTCTTTTCCACAGCGGCAAGCACCGCGAGGCATTGAACCATCTGCTTTACGGCATCCGCGAGCGCAAGGGTTTCGTGCAGCTCACCGGCGAGGTCGGCGCGGGCAAGACGACGCTGTGCCGCGCGCTGCTGGAGCAGCTCGACGGCCAGTTTGCCACCGCGCTGATTTTGAATCCCGTGCTGGACGCAAATGAATTGATGAAGGCCATCGCGGCGGAGTTCGGCCTGCCGGTGGGCAGTCTCAATCTGGACCGGCTCGACACGCTGGCGCTCCTCAACGAATTTCTTTTGAAACAAGCCGAGCTGGGCCGGGACGCCGTGCTGATCATTGACGAGGCGCAAAATCTGACCGAAGACCTGCTCGAACAGGTTCGTCTGCTCTCGAACATCGAAACCGACGACCGCAAACTGCTGCAAGTCGTCCTGCTGGGCCAGCCGGAATTGCGCGACCGCCTCAACAGCCATCGCCTGCGCCAGTTGCGCCAGCGCATCACGGTGCGATATCATCTCAAGCCGCTCACCCGCTTTGAGGTGGCCCAATACGTCCATCACCGGCTGGAGATCGCCGGCGCGAAGAGCGTGCCGCATTTCACCCGGCCCGCGTTGTGGCGGGTTTATTTTTACAGCCGGGGCATTCCGCGGCTCGTCAACGCCGTTTGCGACAAGGCGCTGCTCGCCGGATATGTCGAACACAGCGGCCGCATCACCCAACGCATGGTGGGCCGCGCCATCCGCGAACTGGAAGGGGAAATTCACGCATGAGCCTGATCAACGATGCGCTCAAGCGCGCCCGGGATACGCAGCAAAAAAATCCACCGGCCGGCGCGCCGCCGTTGCCACCCGTGGAATCTCCCGCGCGCGGCAGCACCGGCTGGATTCTGGCGGTGGGGGCGGTTTTGTCATTCGCCGCCGCGTGTCTGTTCCTCGGCCCGGCCTTGTTTCGACACAACGCTGCGCCGGCTGCAATCGTCAAGGCGCCGGAAATTCCCGCGCCGCCACCGGCGGAAGCCGCGCCCGCGCCCGCGCCGCCACCGGTTGACGCCGTGCCGGTCATGCCTGCCACCGTGACCAACGCCTTGCCACCGCCAGCCCCAAACACAAATCCGCCGCCGGCAACTGTCGTTGCGGAGCCATTGCCCAAGGTTCAGGGCATCATTTTCAACGCCGCCCGGCCGCTGGCGATCGTGAACGGCCAGACCGTCAACATTGGCGACCGCGTGGGCGATTTTCAGGTGAAACAAATTTTGCAAACCAGCGTCCTGTTCCAGCGCCCGGACGGTTCGCAGAAAAAACTGGAAATTGGCGAATAAACCCCGCCGACTATTCGCGTGCGCCTTCTGGAAAAAATCCTCGCCAAGCCCGCGGCCGCCCGCGTGGCGCCGTTTCTTGTTTTTCTCGCGCTGACGTGTTGCCAGGGAAAATTCGGCGCGGCGTCGGCTTACTGGTTTTATTTCGCCAAAACCCTCGTGGGCGCGTGGCTGGTTTGGGAAATGCGCGCAGTGATTTCTGAAATGCGCTGGGCGTTCAGTTGGGAGGCGGTCGTGGTCGGCGTCGGAGTTTTTGCGATTTGGGTTGGCCTCGACAGCTATTATCCGCATACCAATGAGCTTTTTCAGAATTACATTTTTCCGTTTTTGAAAAAAATCGGCTTGGGGTTTTTGTGTTCGGATGCAAAACCGGTAATTCCATGGAATCCGAATGAACAGTTCGGTTCCGACTCCGCGCTGGCGTGGCTGTTGATCGTCACGAGGATTCTGGGTTCTACTTTTGTGGTTCCACCGCTGGAGGAGGTTTTTTACCGTTCATTTTTATATCGCTACATTGCGCGGCAGGATTTTTTGTCCGTGCCGTTGAACCAATTTTTGCCGTGGCCGTTTCTGGCGACCGCCCTCGTCTTCGGCTTTTCGCACAACGAATGGCTGGCGGGCATAGCATGCGGCGCGGCGTTTCAATGGCTGGTGCTGCGCAAGAACCGGCTGGGCGACGCGATGACGGCGCACGCCATCACGAATTTTCTGCTCGGCGCGTGGATTGTGTGGAAAGGCGCATGGCATTTCTGGTGATGAACTCGTCCTCGGCCTCGTTCTCGTCCTCAATTATTTTACGGACATTTCGAGGACGAGGATGACGAGGAATGTTTGTTACTTCGCCTCGAGGTTGATGTTGTAGCGTTCGAGTGTGTCGCCTTCCTGCGCGTCGAGATTGGCGAGCGACTCGTTGTAATTGGCAAGGGCGCGGATTTCCTGTGAACGTGCGGCAGTCAGGTTGTTTTGATAGGTCAGCACTTCAAAGGTGGTGGCCTTGCCGACGGCGTAGGTTTTCTGCTCCGCGTCCAGCGCGGCCTCGGCGTAAATGCGCGCCTGTTTCGTGGCCTCCGCGCTTTGATAATTGGACTGGGCCGTTTTCACCGCGTTGTCAATTTCCACCATGACATTTTGTTCAATCTGTTTGAGTTGCAAAAGAATCTGTTGCAGCGTCGCCTTGGTGGCTTTGTATTGGTTGCGCGGCCCGATGTTGCCGAGCGGAACCGTCATTTGCGCGCCATAGCTGTAAAACGGCCGGTTGCCTTGGTCAAACTGGTAGAACGCGTCGCTGTATTCCTGTCCCGCGCCGTTGAACCCATAGCTGCCGATCAGATCAAGTTCGGGAAACAACTGATTGCGGTAATATTTCAACTGGATGCCCTTCTGTTCCACGTTCAGTTTCGCCTGCAACAAATCGGGCCGTTCGGTCATGCCCTTGTTCCAACTGTCCTGCAAGTCGAACGATTGCATCGCGGCAGAGAGCGTCTCGGAAGGCTGGATGTCCACTCCATACGACTTGGAATAATCGTCGGTGAGCAGGTTCTTCAGGATGTTCTGGTCCGTGTCGAGCGTGCTCTGCGCGGCGATCAAATTGGCCTGGTTCTGCGCGACCTGGGATTGGTCCTGCTGCACGCTCAAAACGGCGAGCGTGCCGATTTGCAGGCGCTGCTGGTCCTGATCAAGCTGCGTCTGGGCCAATTGCAGCGCGTTCGTCTGCACCTGCACATTTTGCTGCGCGTAGATGAGTTCGTAATAGGCGTTCGCGACGGCGGTCACTTGGTTGATGATCTGTTGGCGCAGGCTCTGCTCGGATTGCTGCAATTGATTTTTGGCAACGCGAATGTTCAGGCGCGTGGCATCTATCCAGAAGTTTTTCAACAGCGGCTGGGTGAGGGTGACCCCGATCTGGCCAGAGGAACTTTCAAACGGGAGGAAAAAGTTGCTGGCCGCGCCTTGTTTGCCGTAGGTGTCCGAAATGTTGCCGCTCAAATTATAGGTCAATCCCCATGGTGTCCCTCCGGCAAAGCCCGAGTTGAAGCTGTTCTCGTTGTATTGCGAACCCGCGACGACCTGTCCATTTTGATAACTGGCGCCGCTGTCGTTAAAGTTGTGCTGGCCGGAAGCGGTGAACGTCGGATCATAGCCGGAATAGGCCGCATTCAAATCGAAAAGCGAGATTTGCGGATTGTAGCGTTCGATTTGCACGTAGAAATTGTGCGCGAGCGCCGACTGAATGCAGTCCGCCAGCGACATCGTGCGCCCTGCTGGCGCGTTCGTGCTGGTTTGCGCGGTGGCCGCGGCGACGACCGCGAAAAAGGCCGAAAGGATACAAATGCGTTTCATGCTGTGATTCTGTGATTCTGCGGCATTTGCCGCGATTCGTCAAACTTAAGACGCCGCCAAATTCCACAAGGTAACCGTTTAGTTATTTGAGGACAACAGCCAACGCCCAACATCCAAGGAAAGGCCGCAACCCCGCGTTACTGGATGTTCGATGTTCCCAGCCTTATCCCGCCGCCGGAATGTCCTCAATCTTCGCGTTCTGCTCCAGAAACGCGAGAACCTTTTCCTGCGCAATCTGGTCGTAAAGCTCGTTCACCCCGTTGCGTTTCTGCAAATCCTTGAGGAACTGCTCGAACGGCATCTGATACATCGCCGCCAGCGATTGCGCGTGCTTCACCACTTCCTCCTGCGACACGGAGATTTTTTCCTGCTCGGCGATGCGCTGGATCAAAAACGCCAGCTTCACGCGGTCCTTGGCGTTGTGCGTCGCGGCGGCATAGATTTCGTCCTTCTGCTTCTCAATCGTTTCACGGTTCACGCCGCGCTGCGAATTTTCCCGCACCAGGTCATAAACCACGTTGCGCGTCTCGTGCGCCACCGCCGATTCCGGCAGTTCAAAAACGATGCGATCCAGCAGCCCGCGGACGATCTGCCCGCGAACCGCCCGCGCCTGCGAATATTTCAACTCGTTTTCCAGATCGTGGCGCACGCCCGCGCGCAGCTTCTCCAGATTTTCCGCGTCGTATTTTTTGGCGAACGCGTCGTCAATCGCCGGCGGAACCTTTTCCTTCACCTCGACCAGCTCAACCTCAAACACGCCCTTTTTGCCCGCGAGCTCTTTCGTCACGAAGTCGGCGGGAAAATCCACGTTGACCGTGCGCTTGTCACCCGCCTTCGCGCCGACAAGCTGTTCGGCGAACCCGGGGATGAACGTGTTCGGCGCGGAATCCACCCAGAAATTCTTCTGCTCCGTCAAACCCTTTGCCGTCGGCGCGGTTTCGGTGATGGGCTTGCCGTCGCACGCGCCGGTGTAATTCACCACCGCGATGTCGCCCGGCTTCAATTCGCGCGCGACGGTTTCAAATTTCAGATGCTGCTTCGCCAGCAGTCCCAGCGCGCACTCGATGTCCGCCTCCGTGACGGATTTGATTTCGCGTTTGGCGGGCAGCCCTTTGTATTCCGGCAGATTAAATTCCGGCGCGGTCTCGATGGTCGCGGCGAACTGCAGATTCTGCCCGCGACCGAACTGGATTTCCTCGATGTCCGGGTAGCCGATCACGGCGATTTTCTTTTCTTCGAGCGCCTTGCGGTAATGGTCGCCGATGAGCTTGCGTTTGACCTCGTCCTTGATGTCCGCCTCGTATTTTTTGAGCACGAGGGCGCGCGGCGCCTTGCCCGGACGGAAGCCCGGCAGCGCGGCCTGTTTTTGGAAATCCTTCGTGATGGTCTCGAAGACTTCATCCACGGCCTTCGCGTCCAGTTCCACCCGCAGCAATTTTTTGCACGGGGCCAGATTTTCAACAGTGATGTTCACAGTAAAATTGTCGGTTAAACGAGCCGCGCAGGATAGTTGAACCAAACCGGTTCCGTCAAACGGTTTTGATGGCGCGCACGAGTCGTTTCCGCTTTGATATTGGAAAATGAAACAAATCATTTTCATCACCGGCACCGACACCGGCGCCGGCAAAACGGTTTTGACGGCCCTGCTCACGCAATTTTTGCGCGAACGCGGAGTCAATGCCGTGGCGCTCAAGCCCGTTTGCTCCGGCGGCCGCGCCGACGCCCGCGCGCTGCGCGCAGCCATGAACGGCGCGTTGTCGCTGGATGAAATCAACCCGTGGCATTTCCGCGCGCCCATTGCGCCGCTGCTGGCCGCGCGCCGGGAACGAAAGCACGTTCATCTCGCCGGGGCGCTGGCGCACATTCGCGCCCTGCAAAGGCGTTTCGACGTTTTGCTGGTTGAAGGCGCGGGCGGCCTGTTAAGCCCGCTCGGCGAGAATTTTGATTCGGGCGATTTGATCGCGGCGCTGGACGCGCTGCCGCTGATCGTCGCGCCGAACCGGCTTGGCGCGGTCAATCACATTTTGCTCACGCTGGAAGCCCTGCCGCGCAGCGCCGCGGCCCGGGCCCGCGTCGTTTTGATGCCGCCGGCAAACCGGGACGCCGCCGGCGGCGGCAATGCGAAGCTGCTCGGCGGATTTTTCGACGCCGGCAGGATTTTCACGCTGCCATGGCTGGGTGAAAATTTTTCCGCCGGTGAAGTTTTGAAAAATTCGCGGGTGCGGCGGACGCTCCGCGCGCTGGCGCGGTTTTGATTTATTTTTCCGCCGGCTCCCGGCCCGGCGCGTTGGTGAAGGACTGGCGGAACGGCTGGCGGTTTTGATAGAGCTGCAAGCGTTGCCGCATTTGGGCAACGTCGTTGGTCAGGTCGTAAGCGGTGGCGAGCGTGACGGCGTCCTGCGCGGCCTGCTGGGCGTTCGTGAATTGGCCGGCTTCGGCGTAGGCCATCGCCACCGCGTCGAGCATGACCGGTTGAACGCCGCCGGTGAGGGCGTTCGCCTTCGCCGCCATCTTGAGCGCGATGTTGCCGTTGCGAACTTGGGGATTTTCGTCCGAAGCCAGCACCTGCGCGAGAAAGGTCAACACCCGGGGATTGTTCGGATCCAATTTCACCGACTGGCGGAAATACGGAATGGCTTCCGGGTCGCGGCCCTGTTTGAGCAGCACCTTGCCCGTCAAATAGGGCGCATGCCAGTCGGCCGGATCCGACTGCGCGGCGGCGGCGAATTGCTCCAAAGCCTCGGCGAACCGGCCCTGTTCAACCAGCACGGCGCCGAGGTTGTTGTGCGCCGCGGCATATTTCGGATTGAGCCGCAGTGCCGCCTGATATTCGGCCAGCGCCTCGTCCGGGTGGCCGGTGTCGTCGAGCAGGTTGGCGAGGTTGTTATGTGCTTCAACGCTTTCGGGATCTATTTTCAGGGCCTCGCGATACTCGGCCATCGCTTCGACCTTCCGTCCGATTTTTTCGAGAGAAAAACCCAGGTTGAGATGCGCCGTGTCGTTCTTCTTCGTGACGGCGACAGCGTGGCCAAAGAGCGTGAGGTCATCCTGCCAGAAGTTTACTTGTCGTAGCGTGAGAACCAGGCAGGCCGACAGCACCAGACCGGCGATTGTCCCGACGAACGGTTTTGAAAGCCGAAGCCGTTCCACGCCGTCGCGGACGCCCAGCGCCACCGCCAGAAAAATTCCGATGCTTGGAAAATAGCTGTAACGGTCGGCCATGGACGCGCCGCCGACCTGCACCAGGCCGATCACCGGCACAAGCGTTCCCAAAAACCAGAGCCAGCCCACCAGCCCATACGGACACGAACGGCGCGCCCGCCAGGCCAGACCGGAAATTGCAATCAATACCGTCACCGCAACCGCCACTTCCAACCCGGACAGAAGACCAAGCGGATAAAAAACGGCGAGATGCGCCGGCCAGAACATTTTGAGCAAATAACGCGCATAGGCAACCGGCACGTTTGCCAGACGAAAATCCAGCGGCACGTTCTCCAGCGTGGCGACCGCCCCGCCGTGACGCTGGCACAGAAACGTGACGACGCACGAAGCCGCCGACAGCACGAAGAACGGCCATTTTTCGAGAAGCAACTTGATGAAATTCCGAGTTCCGAAGTCCGAATTCCGAATCCGATTGAGCGGCCAGAAATCCAGCAGCAACATGACAAACGGCAGTGTCACCAGCATCGGCTTGCTCATCAATCCCAGCGCGAAGAAAAGCAACGCCGGCAAAAGTGACAAATGACGGGTGACAGGTGACATGACAAAAGTGCGCGAGGTGTCTTTTCCTGTCACCTGACCCTTGCCACTTGTCACCGCTTTCGTGTAAGCCAGCAGCGTCAGCAGAGCGAAGAACGTGCTCAACACATCCTTGCGCTCCGAAATCCACACCACCGATTCCACGTGCAACGGATGCCAGGCGAACAGCGCGGCGGCGAAGGCACTTGACCAAATCGCGCCGGCTTGCCGCGCCGAAGCATCCGCGCGAAGGCGGGTCAGCCGCAGCAGCAACGCGAAAACCAAAACCGAGTTCGCCGTGTGAAGCAAAATATTGACACAATGCGGCACGCCCGCGTTGGAACCGGCCATCTGGCAGTCCGCCATGTGCGACAGCCAGGTGAGCGGATGCCAGTTGCCCGCGTGCCACGTCGTGAACGCCCATTTGACGCCGGCCCACGTCAGGCCGCTTTGAACCATGGTGTTCTCGCTGACATAATCGCCGTCGTCGTAAAGCGTGAAGCCGTGCTGCGCCGTCGGCAGATAAACCGCCAGCGTGCCCAGCACAAGCAGCAACACAATGAAACGAGGTTGAGACACCGGCTTCTTGTATGGGATTTTCGCCCGGAGACAAAGCGCGTTTTTTTCAGAAAAAAGTCGTTGCGCAATTTTTGCGAAGCGGGTAGGTTTTGGCACGGCGGAAAATGACTCGACGATCCGCCGCTTGGCCGCTAAACCGGTTCCTCACGACCAGGTGAATTGTCAGTATATGAACGGATTATCGTTTATTGTCGTGGGGGCCGCTTCCAATCAAGCGGACACCCTTTACATTTGGGAAAAGGCGACGCCTGAAGCCAAGGTGATCATCGCCTGTCTTCTGGTTTTTTCCGTCGTCGTGTGGTCGGTGATGGTTTCCAAAGCCATCCAGATGCGGCGCGCGCGGAAATTGAACCACTATTTCAACGAGGAATTCCGCGCGCAGAAAAAAGTGCTCGACATTTTTGACCGCAAGTTGCATGTCGAAGGCTGCCCGCTTTACGAAGTGTATCAAACCGGCTGCGTGCAACTGGACGCGCGGTTGCGCGGGCCAACCGGTGAACGCGCCCGGCAGAATGTCAGTCTCAAGAACATGGAACACGTCAAACGCGCGCTGGAAAACACCGTCGCCCAGGAATCGCTGAAGCTGGAATCCGGCCTCATCCTGCTGTCCATCGCGGCGAGCGGCGCGCCGTTCATGGGCCTGCTCGGCACGGTCTGGGGCGTGATGAGCACGTTCGCCGGCATCGCGCAACAGGGCGCGGCCACGATGGCGGCGATGGCACCGGGCGTGTCCGCCGCGTTGAGCACCACCGTCGCCGGCCTGCTGGTGGCCATCCCCTCGATGTTCGCCTACAACTGGCTGGTCCACAATTTGCGCGCGTTCACGGTCGAGCTGGACAACTTCGCGCAGGAACTCGTTTCGCGCATGGAAACGGAGTTTTTGGCCGACGAATAATATTTTGCCATGAGACGATTCTCGCAGCGAAGCCAGCTTGTGACGTTGAGTGAAATCAACATCACGCCGCTGCTCGATCTCGCCTTCGTGCTGCTCATCATTTTCGTCATCACCACGCCGCTGCTGGAAAAGAGCATTGAACTGAAACTGCCGCGCGGCGGTCAGACGGAGAAGCATCTGGACAAGTCCGACATCCGCACCGTGGAGATTTCCAACACGGGCTATTACGCGCTCGACAAGCGGCGGATGGCTCTGCCGCAAATGGTGTCGCAGCTCGCGCAGGAATTTCGCGGCAACCCGAACCTCGTCGTCTATATCCGCGCCGACAAGGACAGCCGCTACGATCTGGTGGCGCAGGTGATTGACGGCTGCCAGAAGAGCGGCATCACGCGCTATTCGCTGCGCACCGAACCGACACCTGACCGATGAACCGGCTCCAAAAAAAATGCGCCATCGCCACGGCGGGAATCCACCTGCTGCTGCTCCTGATTTTACTTTTCGGCTCGGCCTTTTTCTCGCCCCGCCCCAAACCGGACGACACTCAATTGCTCGATGTCATTCCTTCCACAACAGTTGATGTGGCACTCAACAGCGGCGTTCGCAACCCCATGCCGCTCGCACCCGCGCCAGAGCCGGTGATCGTTCCGCCGCCGCAACCAGTCCCGCCAACGCCGGCGGTTCAACCCGTGCCGCAACCGCCGGAGCCAAAACCAGTCGTCACGCCGCCACCAACAATTCCGGAGCGGCTGGCAAATTTTTTCAAACCAGAACCGAAACCGGTAAAGCCGGCGCCGGAAAAGCCCGAACCCAAGACGCACCAAATCCAGGTCAATACGCAGCTCGTCGCTCGCGTTGCGCCAAAAGTTTCCGCGACGCCGGACAATTCGCAACAGACAGCGCGGTTGCTCAACAACACAATTAAAAATCTGCGGAACAATTTGTCTTCGCTTACGGAAGTGACTCTGCGCGGCGACAGCACTGTGGCTTACGCGAATTACGACTCCGTCGTCAAAAGCATTTACGACCGCGCTTGGACGCTGCCGGACAGCATCGCCAACGACGACGAAAATGTAAAAGTCACCGTGACCATCGCCAGCGACGGCACGGTAATTTCCGCGCACATCATCGAGCGGGCGGGCGACGCGCCGGTGGACAACTCGGTGCAAAGAACCTTGGATCGCGTCACCTTCATTGCGCCATTCCCAGAAGGCGCGACGGACAAGGAACGGAGCTACACCATCAATTTTAATCCCAAAGCCAAACGAACACTTGAATGAAAAATTGCCTTAAAATTTGCCTGCCGGCGTTGTTCGCGATTTTTGCCGCCAATTTCGGATACAGCCAGAGTGAAATGACCATCACGCACGACATTGTCGTCGTCGGCAACACCAAGCCCATCCCCATCTCGCTCGACGGCTTCAGCGGCGAGGTCGCGGACGTTTTGAAATTTGATCTTTACGTCCAGGGCTTTTCGTTTGTCGCGCCGGACGCCGCGCAATATCAAATCAGCGGCAGCGCCGGCGGCAACGTGACCGGCAGCGTGACCGACAAGGTTGCGAAGAAGGTGATTTTGTCGAACACCTACACCGGCACGAACCTGCGGCGGCAGGCGCACGCCTTCGCCAACGACATCGTTTTCGCCATCACCGGCAAAAAGGGCATCGGCCTGACCCAGATCGCGTTCAAGGCCCAGCAGCCCGACGGCACCGGCGAGATTTACGTCTCTGATTTCGACGGCAACAATCCGCAGGCCGTGACGCACGACAACGCGATTGTGTCCAAGCCGTCGTGGGCGCCGGGGCGGCTGGCGCTTTATTACAATTCCTACAAGCTGGAAAATCCGGATATTTTTTCCAGCGACCTTTCCACCGGCCAGCGCCGGGTGGTGGCGAGTTACGGCGGTTCCAACTTCAGCCCGGCGGCC
>Ga0182030_10006692_pt1 | contig 24235 bp, 25 predicted proteins | sample 812S3MmetaG_FD_121299 | JGI IMG/M metagenome (GOLD analysis project Ga0182030, IMG submission 121299) | Permafrost microbial communities from Stordalen Mire, Sweden - 812S3M metaG (Illumina Assembly) | ecosystem: Environmental > Terrestrial > Soil > Wetlands > Permafrost | place: Sweden...
AACCAGTCGCGATGGGTGGCCCGTTCGTGATGAACACCAGGGCCGAGGTCGAGCAGGCCTCCCGGGACTACCAGTGCACCGGGTTCGGCGGATGGCCCTGGCCGAGCGCCGACCCCGTGCACCCGCGGTCGGCGCCTCGCTTCGCGCTCCACCCCGGCGGCCGGATGGAGCATCCCGAGAACGACGAACGAGACGAACGATAGGAGCGGAGCGAACGCCGCTGTAGGGAGTCCCTCGCCCTACGACGCCACCGGCCGGGTGCCCCGCCGCCTCGCCGCCATCAGGCGCTCGAGCGGCCTGGAGAGCAGGAGCAGCACGAGTGGCCACAGCCCGAGCGAGGGGAACACGATCGTCCCGACGAGCGCGAGACCCATCAGCACCACCTCGATGACGGCCGCATCGAGGGTGACCACGTCGTCCGGTGCCTTCTCCTGGAGCTCGGGCCATCGGACGATGGCCCACTGCTGCGCCAGCGTCGCGCCGGCGGTCACGAGCATGGTGCCGACGTAGAGGGCGTGCACCTCGACGGGTCCCTTCGAGGCGGAGCTGATCAGCTCCGTCGGGAACGGGAGGAACACGATGCTGAGGAGCCAGACGAACATGCCCCAGACGAGGACCCCGTTGTACGCCCGCACACGCTCGAACAACTGGTGCTGGCCCCACCAGAAGCTGCCGATGACCGCAAAGCTCAGTCCGAAGGCCAGGATCTTCGTCTGGTTGTCGTGGAAGAACGTGCTCAGCGACTCGTTGCCGATGGAGCTCGCGGCGTCGGCGAGCGGAAGGACGAGGAGCGTGATCGCGATGGCAACCACGGCGTCGCTGAAGTTGACCAGGCGGTGGAAGCCCCTTTCGCTCCGCATGGGCCATTCTCGCAGCTGCCCGCGGTCTCATGCACCGATGCCCCGCAGAGCGCGGTCGATCTCGACTCCTCGCGTGTCGAAGTCGTGAAAGTTCGGCGTGAGACGTCAGCGCACGGGCCACCCGGCCACGAGCTCTATGAGCTCCGGGGCCACCCAATACTGCGTGGGTCGTCCGAGCCCGGTGGATTCGGGTTGGTAGCGCTCGACGATGCCGACTCGGGCCAGGGTAACGAGGGCGGACTGACCCGAGCGGGCAGAGACTCCGATGCGGCCGGCGACTGCGGCTGCCGACAGCACGGGCTGCTCCGTCAACAGGTCCATCACCCGGTGTGCCGCCGCATCCGAGCGCACGCCGACCAGGCGCGCCCGCCATTCGCTGGTCAGTTGTTCGCAGCGCTCCATCAGTTCGCCCGCCGCGTCGCTACTGCGCTGGAGCGCCGTCGCCATCCACTCGACCCAAACGTTGAGCTGACCCATGCGAAAGAGTGTGAGGCCAGCGAGATATCCCCCGGGATCGCGGGCGATGAACACACTCACGGGTGGTGGCACCGTGAGGTCGAGCCGGTGAGAGAGGACCCAACCGATCAGAATGCGGCCGATCCGCCCGTTGCCGTCTCCGAACGGATGGATGGCCTCGAACTGTGCGTGTACAACGGCCGCCTGAGTGACGGCGTCGAGCGTGTCGTCGTTCGCGAACGACACCAGGTCGTCCATGAGTCCTTCCACCAACTCAGGCGGCGGTGGCACGTACGCCGCGTCCCGGGGAGAAGTGCCTCCTATCCACGACTGCTCTGTGCGGTACGCGCCGACCATGTGCACGGGTAGGTCACCTCCCGTCTCCACGAGCCTGCGCTGCCAGCGGTGGAGGTCGGCGTGAGTGAGGGGGCGCCTCGGGGAGGCCAGAGCACCCACGACTGCGCCGAGGTTGTCGGCCACGTAGGACGCCGCGTCGCTCAGCGTGCTGCCCACCTCGGCCGCGGCAACGTCCGCCAGAGGGGCGCGGAGGCCCTCTATGTAGGACGAGGCCACACCCTCGGATCGCAGGAGCAGCGTGGCGATCGGCCCAAAATGGGACGAGCGGTTCCCGGCCGCTGCGACGGCGGCGGCGGCCCGCTCCGTCAACCTGGTGGCCCGAGAGCCGAGGGTGAGGTCCTGCTCGGCCAGTGGCGTCGGCACCCACGCCAGGATCGGTACTCCTCGCCACACGATCGGGACTTCGTGCCCTCGGGATACAGAACCTTCTGTAAATCCAGTCATATAAAGAAGCTTACAGGATTACCCTTCTTTAACTAAGCCCTTATCAGAAGGCTGCAATACACGGTGAGACGGCCGCCGGGGGTCCGGCTCGCTCCCCAGCCCCGTCTACTTGGGCCGGAAGTGGACGAAGACGCGGCCGAAGTTGTGCGAGTCCTTCTCGACCCGGTGGTAGAGCGGCTTGATGTCCTTGCGGTCGAGGAAGCGCAGCACGCGTTTCTTGAGCTGTCCGCTCCCCTTGCCCGGGATGATCTCGACCAGCTTGGCCTTCTTGGCGATCGCCTCGTCGATCACGCCCCGCAGCGCGCGGTCGATGTCGTCCCCCCGGTTGTAGATGTCGTGGAGGTCGAGCGTGAGCTTCATGACGTGCGCTGCATGACGGACCGGCGACGCGCCTACTCGGTGATGTCGACCGGCGACGGTCCGAACACGGACAGATGGTCGAGGACGGGCGAGGGGTCGCCGATCCAGTCCAGGCCGGCCAGCTGGGCCCGGCTCCGGCGCCCCATGCGCCAACGCAGCGCCTCGAAGCGGCCCGTCCGCAGCTCAATCGGCTCCCCCTCCTCGAGGCCGAGGGCGTAGGTCTCGTCCTCTACGACGACCCGGAGAACCACGCGGGGCCGCAGCCAGGTCAGCAGGCGGTCGGACCCGAGCCAGACGACCTCGTTGTCGCGTGCGCCCGGCCGGCCCACGGCGCCCCGGATGTCGTGCTCGTGGGTGGCCACGTCCAGCACCGCCGGCCACACGGCAAAGGCGTCGATCGCCTCCCCCAGCCTCGGCCCGAGCTCCTCCCAGCGCGCCAGCACCTCGGGGAGCGGCCGTCCCCGGAACCGGGCGACCTGCGCCCCGGTCTGCTCCTCCGTCGGCGGCCCGCTGAGGCGGCCGTCGAGCACGTCCTCGGAGACCGCCGTCATGTGGGCCACGACGTCGCGGACGCTCCAGCCGGGGCAGGCCGGCACCGGGGCCTCGACCTGCTCGGCGTCGAGGCTCGTGACCAGCGCCACCACGCGGGCCTGGGCCCGTCCGTAGAGCTCCGAGAGGGCGGGTCCGGGACCGGGCGGGGCCATGGCGGAACCATAGATGCGGGGACCGTCCCCGGGGCCATGGGATGCTGTGGTCCATGACCGACATCCGGGCGCTGCGCGAGGACGACTGGGACGACTGGCGGGCCCTGTGGGCCGGCTACCTGGACTTCTACCGGGCCGAGCTCTCCGATGACACCTCCCGGGCCACGTTCGACCGCCTCTGTGCCGGGACGGAGGGCTTGTTCGGCCTGCTGGCCCTCGACGACGCCGGCCGGGGCATCGGGATGGCCAACTGCGTCGTCCACGCCTCGACCTGGTCCCGACAGCCCAAGTGCTACCTCGAGGACCTCTTCGTGGCCCCGGCGGCCCGGGGCCACGACGCCGGGAGGGCCTTGCTCGAGGCCGTCAGGCAGGCCGGGTCCGAGCGAGGGGCCGACGGCGTCTACTGGCACACCCAGGAGTACAACGGCCGCGCCCGCTCGCTCTACGACCAGGTCGGGCACCCCACCTCCTTCGTCGTCTACGAGATGTAGGCCCGGCTCCCGCCCGGTGTCACAGCTGCTCCGTACGGTGCCGTCCATGCCCGCTCCAGCGCTCGTCGGCACGGCCATCCCGATCACGGCCCCCTCCCGGCCCGACCGGTAGGGTTCGACCGGATCCATGCCGCCTCGCCGTCGCACCGCGACCTCCACCTCCAACTTCGGCGTCGGGCGCCGCGAGTCCCACGTCGCGGACGCCTTCTACGCCCGCTTCGAGGCCCCCGAACTGAGCGCGGACGAGCACGTCACCGCGCACGAGCCCGGTGTGTCGTGCCTCTGTGGCGACGCCCGCCGGATGGAGGCGGTGGCGGACGACTCGGTGGCCCTGGTCGTCACCTCACCCCCGTACTTCGCCGGCAAGCAGTACGAGGAGGAGCTCGACCGCGAGGGCGTGCCCGGGTCCTACATCGAGTACCTGGCGCTGCTGCGCGACGTCTTCGCCGAGTGCAAGCGCGTGCTCGAGCCGGGCGGCCGGATCGCCGTGAACGTGGCCAACCTCGGGCGCAAGCCGTACCGCAGCCTGGCCGCCGACGTCATGACCATCCTCCAGGACGACCTGCACCTGTTGCCCCGGGGTGAGATCGTCTGGCAGAAGGGCGAGGGTGCCAGCGGCTCGTGCGCCTGGGGGTCGTTCCGCTCCGCGGCGAACCCGGTGCTGCGTGACGTGACCGAACGGGTCATCGTGGCCAGCAAGGGCCGCTTCGGACGGGCGCGTAGCCCCAAGGAGCGCCGGCGCGACGGGCTGCCCCACGAGAGCAGCGTCGGGGCGGACGACTTCATGGCCCTCACGCTCGACGTGTGGGACATCCCGCCCGAGAGCGCGGTACGGGTGCGGCATCCCGCGCCGTTCCCCGTCGAGCTGCCCCAGCGCCTGATGGAGCTCTACACGTACCGTGGCGACCTCGTGGTCGACCCGTTCGCCGGGTCGGGCTCGACTCTGGTGGCGGCGGCCCGTTGCGGGCGCGACGCCGTCGGGTACGACCTGGACCCGGCCTACGTCGAGCTGGCCCGGACCCGGCTGGCCGACGAGGCGCAGGCGGCGGGGGGCGTGGCGGGAGCCGGCGCTGACGGTACCTCGGCCACCGCTTTGGCACGGGCCGCGCTCGAGGCTGCCGGCTTCGGCGACGTGCGACCGAACCGGAGGCTGCGCGGGCTCGGTATGGCCGTCGACTTCACGGGCAGCGACGCGTCGGGGAGGACCTGGTACTTCGATGTGGCCGGGCCGAACTCGGCCTACCGGGGCGGGATGGTCCGCTCCGAGACGGTCTGGCGCACCCTGGGCCGGGCCCACGTCATGGCCGCCCGCGGGGTGGCCCCCTTCGTGGTGCTCACGACCCAGCTGCCCCGCTCGGGCACCGAGGCCGACCGCGCCCTGCGCGCGCCGGGGCCGGGCGGGATCTTCGATGCCGTGGACCTCCTCTCCCCCGACGGCCGTGCGAGGCTGGCCTCCTACGCGGCTGGTCGCTGCGGGTCGCCCCTCGCCGGATTCTGGGCCGACTCGGACCTGGCGCCGGGCGCCGTCTGAGTCATGGGCGTGGTCTGAGCATGGGTACCGTCGTCGCCTGCGCGGTCGTGCGCGACGATCCCCCGCGTGTCTTCGTCGCCGAGGACCTCGACACGCTGAACTGGGTGCTGGCCTGCCAGCTGGTGGCCACCACCCCCGGGCGGGACCTGCCGCCCGGCGAACGCGCCGCGTTGCGCCAAGCGCTGCGCGAGGAGCGGTGGGGTGACGCCGTCTTCGCCTTCATCGCCCGCACCGGTGTCGCGGTGGACGTCTACGAGAGCACGGAGCTGCATCTCGCCACCAACGCCGCCGTCGGCCCGCTGGAGCTGCAGCTCACTCCCCTCTTCACCGAGTAGGAGCGCCGCTCGGTCACGAACCGACCACCTTGATGGAACCGCCCATGAAGACGATGAAGGGCGAGTAAGGCGATCGACGCAGGTCGGGCGGGCGGGCGGCGGCCAGGCGGCCCGCCGGCTCACGTGCGTGGAAGGATTCCCCCGTGCCCAGCGACCGCACCACGGTGACCGAGCTCGGGACCGGGCTCGGCATGCTGGGTCTGGCCGGCATCGACGAGGCGGTGCGGTCGTGCACGCCGGTCATGCACAGCCTGTCGCCCGAGGGCTGGGAGCGCCTGGCCGGGCTGCGGGCGGGTGGCGCCTACGACGCCGAGTTCCACGCGGCGTGGGCCAACGGGCAGGCCTTCCTCGCCGCCGACGACGGCCTGCGGGGGCGCCTCCCCAAAGTGGTGGAGTGGAAGGGGACGGGCCGTGCCCCCGGTGACGAGGTGGCGCCCATCGACCTGCGCGTGGACCACGTCTACCTCGTCAGCTGCAAGTACCTCTCCAACATCCTGTTCAACGTGTCGCCACAGCACGTCTTCGACCACCTCCTCGCCGCGGGCCCGGCCCGCAGCAGCCGCGTGGCCAGGGAGGTGCCCACTGGCGCTGGGGACTGGTACGCGGAAGTAGCGCCTGCCGAGTACCAGGCGCTGTACGAGACCGTCCGCCTGGCCGCCGGCCGCTGCGACGGGGTGGCGCCGACCGCGGCGTCCCACGCTCGTCGCAACCACCCCGCGCGTCCCGATCGCTCCCCCGCTGCTGTCTCGCTGCCCGGACTGGGGGGCGGGGACGTGCCGACCGACGACGCGGGGACCGACAGCGCCGCCCATACCGCACGGGCCGGGGTGCCGCCCCCGCTGCCGCGGGACCTCCCGGAGCGTGCTCGCGACCTGACGACTCCGCAGCGCGACGCGCTCAGGCGATGGCTCCGTCCCGGATGGCCCCCGGGCGCCAAGGACCTCTACGCCCACCTCTCGGATGCGGTGGCACGGGCGTCGGTACGGCGCTGGGAGGAGGCCATGGACGCCGGTGGCGGCACCAGCGAAGCCATGGTGTGGCGGCTCCTGCGCATCGGGAGCGCCCCCTACTTCGTGCTGGGTTCCTCGGCGGCCCGGTCGTTGCGCCTGCGCATCGCCACGTCGTGGGACTGGCGCCAGCAGTACCAGCTGCTCTCCGTCGCCATGGAGCCCCAACCGGGCGGGCAGCCCCGCGTCGGCTGGGAGGCTGTCGTGCGCGACCGCGTCTCGAGCGAGCTGCACGAGGTGGCGGGCCACATGGAGGTGCGCTGGAGCCACGGCCGCTTCGGCGGCCTCCCCGAAGCGAAGGGCTACCTGGACACGCCGCACCACCTCGTCCCGGGGTACTACACCCTCCGATGAAGACGTTCGACGTCGACGCCTTCGCGCCTCCGTTGCGCGTCCCCCACCTCACGGCGCCACCGGTGCTGCTCCGCCCCTTTGCGATCTCGGACCTCGCCATGGTGCGCCAGGCCTCCACGGACCCGCTGATCCCCTCCATCACGTCGGTGCCCCGGACGTACACCGATGACGCGGGGCGGGCGTTCATCGAGCGCCAGCACGACCGTGCCGTCCAGGGTGACGGGTACTCCTTCGTGATCGCGGAGGACGCGGACCCGACGTCGGGCGTCGGGTCGATCGGGCTGTGGCTCCAGGAGATCGAGAGCGGCCGGGCCTCCATCGGCTACTGGGTCGTGGCCGCCGCGCGCGGCCGTGGTCTCGCCGCCCACGCGTTGCGGGCGGTGGTGGAGTTCGCGTTCGGAGAGCTGGCCATCCCCCGGCTGCACCTCTTCGTGGAGCCCTGGAACACGGCCTCGGCCCGGACGGCCCAGGCCGGTGGTTTCGGGCGTGAGGCGACCTTGCGGGGCTGGGAGAGGATCGACGGCGAGCAGCGCGACGCCGACTGCTTCGCCCTCCTGCACGACGAGTGGATGCGCCTGGGGTGACGGGGCGTCAAGGGATTGGTGCCCACCGTGCCGGTGGTCGATCATGAGGAGAGCAGACATGGGGAGGGAACGCTGATGCTGGTGGAGGTCGAGGTCGAGGACCGGGTGGCCACGGTCACTCTCAACCGCCCCGAGGCGCGCAACGCGATCTCGGCCGAGCTACACCAACTGCTCGACGATGCCATCACCGGCCTCGACGGGCGGGAGGACGTGGGGTGCATGGTGCTCACCGGAGCGGACCCGGCGTTCTGCGCCGGCATGGACCTCAAATCGCTGTCCACCGAGCTCCGGTCGGTGCAGCAGGAGCGTCAGCGGGAACCCACTCGGCGCATCGGGATGATGCCGCCCCACGCCACACCCGTCATCGGAGCCATCAACGGGCCGACGGTGACCGGCGGTCTGGAGCTGGCCCTGTGCTGTGACTTTCTCATCGCGTCGGACCGGGCCCGCTTCGCGGACACCCATGCCCGGGTGGGCGTGATGCCGGGGGGTGGCATGACGATCCGCCTGCCCCAGCTCATCGGGATCGACCGGGCCCGGCGCATGAGCTTCACCGGTGACTACATTGACGCCGGCGTGGCACGCGATTGGGGTCTGGTCGTCGAAGTGGTGCCGCACGAGTCGTTGCTGGCACGGGCACGCGAGCTCGCGTCGACCATCGCGTCGCTCTCCCCCGACGTGGTGCGGGAGCTCCGGCGTGGCTACGAGGAGATCGGCGCTCTGACCGGCGAGACGGCCTTCGCGGCCGAGACCGAGTGGTCGCGCCAGTGGATGGCCGAGCGCTTCGACCAGTCACGCCTGTCCGCGGAACGCGAGAGCATCGTGGCCCGGGGCCGGGAGCAGAGCACGGGGCTGGGCGGACCGCCGGCGTGAAGGTCTACGCGGGCATGGATCCGCGTCTCAGCCTGCCCGATGCCATCGCCCACGCGGTACGAGTCGAAGGTCTCGGCTACGACGGGCTGCACGTCGCCGAGACGGTGCACGACGCGCTGGCCGTGGCGCTGCTCGTCGCCGAACACACGCAGCGGATCGTCGTCCGCACCAGCGTGGCGCTCGCCTTCACCCGCAGTCCCACGCTGCTCGCCTACGCCGCCTGGGACATCTCGAAGCTCAGCGGCGGGCGGTTCGAGCTGGGCCTCGGCACACAGATCCGCCAGAACATCGAGGACCGTTACGGCGTGCCCTTCGGCCAGGATCCCATCGGCCGCCTCGGTGACTACGTGGGGGCGGTCCGGGCTGCGTTCGCCTCGTTCGCCTCGGGCGAGGCACCGTCGTACGAGAGCCCGCACTACCGGGTGACCCGCCTGCAGCCGTACTTCAACCCGGGGCCGGACGAAGAGACGGTGGCCCCCCCGATCTACCTGGGGGGCGTGCAACGACGGGCCTGCGAGCTGGCCGGCGCCGTCGGGGACGGCTTCGTCAGCCACCCCACCAACTCGAACCCGCTCTACCTGCGCCAGGTGTGCCTGCCCGCCCTGGCCGAAGGGGCGCGGACGGCGGGTCGGGACCTGGGCGCGGCCGGGTTCGAGACCGTCATCGGCACCTCGGTGATCACCGGGGCCACGGTGGATGCCGTACTGGCCGAGCGCGAACGCCAGCGCCGGCTGTTGGCCTTCTTGTACTCGACCCCGGCGTACGCCCCGACGCTCGAGCTCTACGGCTGGGCCGACCTCGGGCCGCGCCTGCGGGACCTCATCCGCCACGACCGCTGGGAGGACCTGGCCGACGTGCTCTCCGACGAGGTGCTCGACACCCTCGTCCCGTGCGGCACCTTCGACGAGCTGCCCGCAATTCTCCACGAGCGCTTCGCCGGCCTGGGACAGGGCATCGTCGTGTCCCCACCGGCCGAGAGCGGCAACGACGCTGCGTTCCGAGCGGTGATCGCGGCGCTGCAGTCAGCCTGAGGCGGGACCGGCCCAGCCTCAGCGGGGCATCGGGAAGATGAGCTCCTCCGCCGCCATGGCCTCGACCGCGGCCCGGCGCTCGTCGTCGGCCATCGGCCTGTAGCGCTCGGCCGAGGCGAGCACCCGGGGCAGCAGCGCGATGTCCCCCGGCGTGCAGAACGCATGGACGCCCGGCGTGGAAAGGGCGAAGTGGATGCCTTGGTCCATCTCCTCGTCGCTCGCCGCCGGCTCGTACCACGAGTCCGCCCACCGGTCGGCTGTGGCGGGGCTGCCGGCGACCGCGTCGGCCAGGGGCCGGCCGTCCGCCCAGGGCCGGCGCGCCACCGCCTTGATGGCCATCACCCCGAGGTCGCGCTCGACGCACAGGGCAAGGAGCTCCTCGGCAGGCTCACGGTACTCGGGGCGGGCCCACAGGGCCGGGTAGACGGGGAACATGACCGTGTCGAGGTCGAAGCGGCGCAGCGCCTCGAGGTGGGCCCGGGGCACCTCGATGTCGTGGCCGGTGATGCCGGCGAAGCGCGTATGGCCGGCCTCTCGCAGCTGCACGATCCGCTCCAGGGCGGCGGATCGACGGTCGAGCTCCTCCAACGAGGTGACGGCATGCGCCTGGTAGAGGTCGAGGACCTCGGCGTTGAGCAGGCGCCGCGTCGTGTCGAACTGGTCGGTCACGCCGTCGGGATTGGCCCGAAGGGTCTTACCGGCGATGAAGAGCTCGTCCCGGTGCGCCGCCAGGTGCGGGCCGACGACCGACTCTGCCGCTCCGTACTGCGGTGCGATGTCGAGATGGTTCACACCGCGGTCGAGCGCGAGCTGCAGCCAGGTCCCGGCCTCCTCGACCGTGGCGGCCCAGCAGGCGGCGCCGCCGAGCACCGCCACGCTGCTGTGGTGACCGGTCCGTCCGAGGCGACGCTGCTCCATCGGTGCGTCCGGTTATGCCTTGAGCCGCAGGACGTTGAAGACGGCGCCCGCATTGTCGGCGAGCACCGCAAAGCGGCCCGGCTCAATATCGGTCGGGCCCATCAGCACCGAGCCGCCGAGCTCCTGCGCCTTGGCCACCGTGGCGTCGGTGTCCGCCACCGCGAAATAGACACCCCAGTTCGGCGGCATCTCCGCCGGCATCTCGGGGGTCTTCAGCATCATGCCCCCGACCGACCTCCCGGCGAGCTTCCACTCCGTGTAGGCCGGCGGGCCGCCCGGAGGGCCCTGGTCCTCGGCGTCCCACCCGAACACCGCTTTGTAGAACGCCTTCGCGCCGTCCAGGTCCGTCGTGATGAGCTCGTTCCAGCAGAGCGCACCGGGCTCGTTGACCGCCTGCGCTCCCGTGTGCTCCTTGGGCTGCCACAGCCCGATGACGGCCCCTGCCGGGTCGGCGAAGAGGGACATACGACCCGCCTGCATGACGTCCATGGGGGGCATGAACACGGTGCCGCCGTTGGCCGACACCTTGGCCACGGTGTCGTCGGCGTCGTCCACGTTGACGTAGGTGACCCAGACCGGCGGCATGGCCGGGTTCATCTGCGGGCCAAGCCCCGCCACCGTCCTCCCGCCCAGGTCGCAGACCGAGTAGCCACCGGCCTCGGGTGGCCCCTCGGGGCAGTTCCAGCCGAAGAGGCTCCCGTAGAACTCCTTGGACTTGGCCTGGTCGGTGCTCCCCAGGTCCACCCACGAGGGCACTCCGTTGTCGTAGCGCTCGATCTCCACGGTGCGATCTCCCTGTGCTCGTCTGCCGTCTCTCCGACGGTACCCGATGGATGTCCCACTCGCACCTGGCCCCGGGGTGAGAAGATCGCGGGAATGTCACAGTTCCGGGTGGCCCGATGACCCCCAATCCCATCGGCTTGAAGGTGGAGCAGCTGGCCCAGGCACTGGCCGAGCGCATCGTCCCACTGATCGTCGACGCCATCGACATCGACGCACTGCTCGACAAGGTCGACGTGGAGAAGATCATTGAGCGGGTCGACGTCGACAAGATCGTCGAGCGGGTCGACGTGGAGAAGATCATCGACCGGGTAGACGTCCAGAAGATCATCGACCGCGTCGACATCAATGCCATCGTCGACAAGGTCGACATCGACTCCCTCGTGGAGCATACCGAACTGGGGTCGATCATCGCCCGGTCGACCACCGGGGTCCTCACCGAGGTCCTCGACGTCGTCCGGGCCCAGGGGGTTGGCTTAGACGACTTCGTTCTGCGCTGGGGCAACCGGCTGATCCTGCGTGGCAGGCGGACGGCCACGTGGCCCGACGGGCCGCCCCTCCTGGTCGAGCCCAAGGTGGCGTCGTGACCACGGTCCCGGTCCCTTCCGCAGAACTGACCGTCGGCCGTCAGGGCCACTACGCCGGAGCGGTCAGCCGGCTGGTGGCGTTCGCGGCCGACGTCGGTGCCTCGTGGGGCGTCTACACGCTCGGAGTGTTGCTCGTGAACGCCGCTCTCAAGCTGGTGACCGGGCACTCCTACTCCTTCGGCCAGGACAAGCTCCTGAGCTTCGTCACTCTGACGATCTGGGAGTTCTTGTACTTTGCGTACCAGTGGGCGGTCAGCGGCAAGACACTGGGTATGGCCATCCTGGGCCTGCAGGTGGTCACCCGGCAGGGCGCGCCCATCGCCGGCCGTCAGGCCGTCCTCCGGACACTCGGACTCGGGTTCACCCTCTTCTTCACGCTCGGGATCGGGTTCCTCGGCATTGTGTACCAACGGGAGCGTCGCGCTCTCAACGACTTCATCGCAGGTACGGCGGTCGTCTACGACTGGGACGCCCGGGCCGCTCGGTTGCGCTGGATCGCCCGTAAGGAGGGACCATTGCGCCGAGGGGCCGACCACGCGACGCCGGCGGCATCGACACACCCCGACTGAGGGCCCGCCGCGCATCTACGATGCCGCGCATGTCCTTCACCGAAATCAGCCGATCACATCCCGGGGTCGCCGTCGTCACGCTCAACCGGCCGGAGCGCATGAACGCAATGGCCTTCGACGTCATGATCCCTTTTCGCGATGCATTGCGCGAGATCGGCAGTGACAACGGCGTACGGGTCGTCGTCATCACCGGCGCGGGACGCGGCTTCTGCTCCGGAGCGGACCACGAGAACCCCGGGACGATGCCGAACATGGACGGCCTCACCCTTCCGACGATCGCGCTGCGCTCCATGGAGCTGTTGGACGACGTCATCTCGACGATCCGGCGACTCCATCAACCCGTGATCGCAGCCGTCAACGGTGCCGCCATCGGGGGCGGATTCTGCCTCGCGCTGGCTGCAGACATCAGGATCGCGGCCGACGACGCCTACTTCCGGGCGGCGGGCATCAACAACGGCCTGACGGCCGCCGAGCTCGGGTTGAGCTACCTCCTGCCTCGGTCGGTCGGGCAGTCGCGGGCCGCCGAGATCATGCTCACGGGACGCGACATCGACGCCACCGAGGCGGACCGGATCGGACTGGTCTCGAGGGTCGTGCCCAACGCCCGGCTGCTGCCGGAGTGCTTCGAGCTGGCCGACCGCATCAACGGCTGGGGCCGGGCCGGCGTCGAGCTCACGAAGCGACAGCTCTGGAACAGCCTCGACGCCAGCAGCCTGCAGTCCCACATGGACGCCGAGGGCACCGCACAGCTCTTCGTCCGCATCACGACACGCAATTTCGAGGAGTCAGTGGCAGCGCGCATGGAGGGCCGCAAGCCCGAGTTCAAGGACTGAAGACCCGGGACGGTCAAGGGGAATTGACGAGCGAGTTGGCCGCCATCTCGAGGTAGTCGCGCAGCTCGATCGCGTCGGCCGCGGAGATCCGTGAAGCCGATTCCAGGTCCAAGAGCGCTCCGAGCATGTGCCGCAACCACGCGTCCCGCTCACCAGGGCCGATGACGAAGGGGGCGTGGCGCATGCGCAGCCGCGGATGCCCCCGTTCCTCGCCGTAAGTGCGGGGGCCGCCCCAGTACTGCATCAGGAACAGAGCGAGATGCCGTGAGGATTCGGCAAGGTCGTCGGGGTACAGGGGCCGGAGGAGCGGGTCCCCGGCGACTCCCACATAGAACCGGTCGACCAGGTCGACGAAGAATTGATCGCCACCGACCCGTACGAACAGCGTGTCCATGGAGTGGAGAGTAGAGGACTTAGAATGCACCCCGATTCGCGGCCGTAGTTCAATGGTAGAACCTCAGCCTTCCAAGCTGATGATGCCAGTTCGATCCTGGTCGGCCGCTCTCTGCGAAGTACCTGATGGCGGTGGGCGCTCGCACCGTTGCGTGTGCATCGACGGTTCGAGCACAGCGCTACAGACCACACACAGACCACAACTGCTGCGTCGTCAGCCGTTGCGCTCGGATTCGGCTGAGCGACGTCGCGGTCCGTCGTCTCGTGCGTTCCCCTCGGAGCCTTTCAACGCTTCCTCGGTCATCGCCGACAGCCGCTCGGCGATCATCACGTCCCTCTCCTCCGATGCGTGCTGGTAGATGAGGGCGGCCCGGGCGCTGGCGTGGCCCATGCGGGCCATCAGCTCCTTGGTGCTGGCCCCCGTCCCAGCTGCCAGCGTGTTGCCGGTGTGGCGCAGGTCGTGGAAGTGGAAATCGTCCATCCCGACCGCACGGCGGGCTCGGTCCCATGCGCTGTTGAACGTCGCCCGGTAGAGCTCGGTTGCCTTGGGTCCCGTGAACAACAGGTCGGTCGGCGAAGGACCGACCCAGCGCAGCATGTGGTCCTCGACGTCGGCGACGAGATGCGGAGGGAGTGCCACCGTGCGGACGCCGGCCGCCGTCTTGGGCGGACCGTAGTGCCTGGTCCCGTCGGCGAGCTCCTGCCCCTGCTCGCTGACGATCACCCGTCGGTGCAGGACGTCGATCCGGTCCCGCCGCAAGGCCAGCAGCTCGCCGAGCCGGAGCCCGCAGAACGTGCCGAGCAGCACCATCAACCGGTAGCGGTCCTCGATGGCGTCGGCCAGCCCGTACACCTGGGCGATACTGGCCACCGGGCGCTCCGGCGATCGCTCCACGCCCGCCCCCCGGATGGTGCACGGGTTTCGCACCAGCAGTCCGTCCTCGACGGCGTCGTTCAGGATGCCCCGCAGCAAGCGGTAGGCCTTGGCCACGGTCACCGAGCCGGGCTTGCCCTTCCGCAGGAGCTCCGCGTGCCACGCCCTGATCTCCGCCGTGGTGAGCGAGCCGAACCGGCAGTCACCCAGGTGCGGCTCGATGTGGAGGCGGAGCAGGCCGTCGTAGAGCTCGCGGGTCCTCGGGCGCAGCTCGGGCCGGTTCTCGAGCCACAAGGTGGTGTACTCCGCCAGTCGGACCTTGGCCAGCGCCGGGTCCCGCCACGCCCCGTCGCCGATCGACGTGCCCGTGCGGTCGAGGAACTCCTGCGCCTCTCGCTTCGTCCGGAAGGTCTTGCCCCGGAGTCGACCACCGGGATCCCGATAGCGGGCCTCGTAGCGGCCGGACGGCTTCTTGCGGATGCTGGACACTGCCTCCCCTACCCTTCTGCCGCCGCCCTGTACCGAAGCCACGGCGGATCGCCGACTTCGATCTCCGAAGACTCACGCCTTGGGGTACTCGATGGCCTTCGCCCCTGGCCGTGTGCACCATGCGACAGCCGAACCCAGGGCGGCCCGTCCTTTCCTGTCTCCCCGTCCGCCGTCGACACCCTCTGCTGGTCGAGCCAGGCCTCGATGTCGGTGGGGTCGAACCGGACGTAGTGCCCGATCTTGAGGTAGGGGACCCGCTGCTCCTCGACGAGCCGGCGGACATGGCGCTGACTGGTGGCCAGCCACCGGGCCAGTTCGGCAATGTCGATCAGGGGTGTCCCGTAGGACTCGGGCCGTGTCCTTCCGCACTCGCATCGGGCCAGGGGGCCGACTCGCCCTACGCCACCGTTCGTGTCCCGATCGAGTGGTGCTGCCCGCATCAGAACGGCTCCCCCGCCCCCGACGCCGGCCACTCGGGCCGCTCCCGGCTGTAGAAGTCCTCGAGGGCGCACCGTCTCTCGTCTTCCCTTCTCCGGCGCTGCGCTTCGGCCCAGGTGGCTTCTCCCTCGTTCGCCCACCCGATGCCGACCGCACGCCACCGGGCATGGAGGGAACGGTCGTCGGATTCCACCGATTTACGCGCACGTTCCACCTGCCACTGCTGCCGGGCGGCACGCAGGGCCCCGAGTGTCGTCGAGTACCCCTTGGACTTGGAGAGGAAGTGCCCTCCGTACCCGAGGCTGTGGGCATGACGACGCAGGTGCCACTGTTCGAAGGCGGCCACTCCCCCCAGCTCCCAGGACACTTCGGCCATGCGGTGCAGGTGGGCGGGCAGGCGACGCTTGGCCAGGTCCCATTCGGAGCGGATGCGGACGTCGAGCGCCCCGGAGTCGTCGCTGCTCTTGGTGGCGTACTTGGCGACGTAGCTCGCCACGGCCTTCGCCCGCTGCTTCTCCGATCGCTCGAGGACCTGGACGTCGATCTGCTCACCCCAACGGGCTGCCCCTCGGGGATGGACGATCGTCACGCCATTGGCGGCCCGCAAGGCGGCCTGCACGAGCTGCTCGGGGCTGACCACGGGGAGGGTCTGCTCGGGACCGTCCGCCCGGATGACGGCATGCAGGTGGACGATGCCCCGCCGCTGGTACTCGGCGACTCGGCAGAAGGACAGCCGCACCAGCTGCTTCGCATCGGACTGTGTGCACCCGAGCGCGGCGGCCAGCTGTCGATGCATGGAGATCATGGTCCGTCGCCACAATTCCGGGGTGCAGGCGTTGTGGAGCACGGCGCCGGCGTAGTCGTAGCACTCATGGCACAACGGCGAACCCACGACGTCGCTGCGCCCGTCGTGTCGGGAGGAGCAGGAGCGAGCTCGTCCATGCCGACAGCGTGCGGCGGGTGAACCTGGGCGGCAGGGTCCACCCGCCGCCTCGGCGTGCACCGCACCGAAGCTCGGGGCGGTCAGCGTGAGAAAGATCACTGGGTGCTCGACCACCGACTCCGGGATGCCCTTGCCTCCCACGAGTCCCGCTCGCACGAGATGACGGGCGTCACCTCGATAGAGGGCAGCGCACGCCGGGCAATGGGTTTCACGCCTACTTCCACACCCCTTCAGGGTCACGCCGTCGGGCAAGGCTGCGGTCCAGAACGTCAGCCGAGGAGAATCGCCGGCGTGATCGATGACGGTCCCACGGATGCGGATCGGATGGCGGCACCAGCCGCACTGCTCACCCTGCGCCTGGAACGCTTCGAACTGCTGGCGGTCGATGCGTCGCCCGATCGAGCGGAACATCTCCCAATCCTCTGCGCCGAACTCATGGGCCCCTGTCGCTGCCATGGAGTCCTTCTACCGCATCGGTGTACCGAGCACGATCAGCGAATTTCGAATGAACGCGCACCAGCGGGCCCCAACGGTCATTAGCGGGCACCAGCGCACAACAGCGGGCATTCAAACTGCAACCAGATTCTTATGAAGCAAGAGGTCGCCGGAGTCCGCTCTGCGACTGAGACGGGGCCACGGAGACGGGGATTCGTGATGAGTTTCTTTACTCGATCAAGACGCCTGGCCGTTCGGCGGCGGCTTCGCCGCCGCCTCGGCCGGCGAATGGCGTTGCGCTGAGCCCTGTCAGTGACCGAGCAGAGCCCTCTCGACGGCGAGTCCCGGGACATCGACGAAGATGCCGTCGTTGGACACGAGCGGTATGCCGAGGCGCACGGCCGTGGCCGCTACCCAGCGATCCGCATCGTGCTCACGCTGGGCGAGCGCATGGCCGATGCGTGCACAGTCGGCCCGAAGCTGGGCGTAGGTGACGATGAGCTCCGGACCCGTGTGCACGGTCTCGGCGCTGCCGATCCTGGCTTCCAGCGCCACCATCCGTGTCTCGCCCCAGCCCCGCCGGAGAGCTCCGTAGCGCAGTTCCGCCGCGGTCTGAAGCGAGATGAACGCCGGTCTGCCGACGATGATCGGCTCGAATCGTTCCGCCAAGGGGGAGCGTCGGACCAGGTCCGCACCGAACACGTCGGTGTCGATGACGATCGGACCCCGGGAGGCCTGGCCGCTCACCCCTCGAGGACAGCCAGGAACGCAGCCCCTTCGTCGTCGTCCAGGTCGTCGATCACCATGTCCTCGTGGGGAGACAGTGGCCGGGCACGGCGAACCAGCTCTTCCACTGGAAGTTCGAGGGATCGGGATCCCGGCATCACGGGCTCGGTCGACATCGCAATGTCTAGCCTATCGGGCGGCTGCGATCCGCCCGGAGCGGTGACGCTGACCGATCAGGTTCCGCCCATTGCGACGCCAAGTCCCGCCTGAGGTAGGACGGCGCACAGCTCCGTGGCCATCGCAACACCCAGTCCGGCGGCGGGATGAGCACTCGCATGGACAGTCCGCAGACGATCAATGCTGACTCGGGTGTAGCGCTGGGTGGTTTCCAGCCGTGTATGTCCGAGCATCTCGGCCACGTAGCGAATGTCGGCACCGCCTTCGAGCATGAGTGTGGCGACGGTGTGACGGAGGAGGTGACAACTACCCCGCTTCTCGATGCCGGCAAGAGCGATGTAGCGACGAACCGACCGTGAGAGCCAATCTGGGCATAGCGGCGTTCCGACCGATGAGAGGAAGAGGTGGTTGGGGAAACGGTCGGTCACGAAATGAGGTCGAACCAGTTCGCTGTAGAGACGAAGCCAGAACAGTGCTCGTTCGCCGATGGGGACGTAGCGGTCCTTGGCGCCCTTCCCACACCGCACGAACACGGTGCCTCGGGCGTAGTCGACGTCCCGACACGCAAGCTCGATCAGTTCATTGCGCCGCAAGCCGCAGGAGTAGAACACCTCCAGAACGGCCCGGTAGCGCAACCCCAGGGGCTTGGACACCACCGGGGTGCTCAAAACGGCGGCCATTTCGATTGCGCTCAAGGTGGACTCAGGGAGGCGCCGGTCCGGGCGCGGCATCGTCATGTCCGCTGCCGGATTGACCTTCAGGTGTCCAATGCGGCGCAACCACGAGAAGAACTGAGCCACCGGGATCAGACGCTGTACCTGAGTGGCAACCGTCAACGGGAGACCGTCGCGCTTGCGATGACTGAAGAGCTCATGCTGGTAGGCGAGGAGATCCTCCAGGGTGACGTCTTCGCTCGTGTCAATGTCTCGCTTGGCAAGAAAGCAGGCCAGACTGGCGAGGTAGCGCCGTCGACCTGCAATGGTCGTCCGGGCGTAGTTGTGGATCTGCATCCACATCAAGTACTCGCCGATGTCCGTTTCGATGGGCGTCATGAAGGCCCTCCTTCACGACGGCCGGCCGAGGGACGATGGCAGGTCCGACCCTGCCGCCGGACCGCCAACGGAGACCGATCATCCCCTTGCTCCCAGCCTGCGACCCTGTTTCATGAGAATCAAGCCTGCGGGCCAACTGACGCCATAATCGAGGTGTGCCGACTGCGCCTCACCGTCGCCCGCAGAGGTTGAACCGTCGCTACGGAGCCACCCGGAACTTGGCCATCTCGGAGCGTGCAGTCAGGCGATCGCGCACCCCGCAGAGTCGTCGAAGGTGCCCAAACTCGGGACGGCGTGACCTGCGTTAATTCTCGGTTGGGCGCTACTACGACCCGGCGACTGGGCAGTTCCTGAGCGTGGATCCGCTGGTCGACGAGACCGAACAGCCCTACGCCTATGCGGGGGACAACTCCGTGAATGTGACCGATCCCAGTGGCTTGTGTTCCGCAGAGGATGTGGTGCTCTGTCTCGGACCTGGTCAAGCGTATGCTTCTGGAGCGGCGGGACAGCCCAGGTACTATTTTCCTCCGCTTACGGCTGGTGGCATGTTCGGTCACGTTCCCGGCGACCAAAATGGACTACCTACAATTGATAATCCAGATATCAATTCGGGACCTCCTCCCGCATATGCGAATGGAGGAGGAGTAATAGCAAATGCCCCCTCAGGATCTGAGAGCGGCCCTTCGTCGGGTGCTATCAGACAGTGTCCGCCAGTATCCAAAGGGCAGCCACAGATCAACGGGGGAGGGCACGCTCCCCTCGTGTTCTAGTCCTTCGCGTATGAGGGTTGGAATTATCGCTCTCACGGTAACCATCTCAGCTGCGGCGACATTGGTGCTTCCCTACCGTTCAGTCGGCGCCTCCGGAGCTACCTACCGCGTCCCATTAGAAACGTGGTTTAGGTTGTCTGATAGCGGTGGCTTGCCCACAATTGACGTACAGCTTGGCAACGACAGACCAGTTCGGCTTCTTCTGGATACTGCTTCGGTTGGTATTCGGGTTCTGCACGACGACGTGGCGATCGGCACCAAGTCTTCCATCGTTGTCGGTACAACGAGCGACAATGTGACATTCACCGACGGTGTCCATCTGACGGGGGTTGTTGCGCGAACTTCCGTCAAGCTCGGCTCAGTTGAAATACCAAATGTTCCTTTTCAATACGTCACCTCAATCTCGTGCACCACAAGTGGCGGTTGTCCAGCATTCACTGGGAGCGGACCAGAACAAATAGACGGCATATTTGGAACGTCCATCAGTCCCCCACAAAGATCAGATCCGCTCATCAACCCTCTAATGGAACTCCCGTCTGCATACCAAGGAAGGTGGAGAATCAACTACGGAGCGTCACTGCAAGGGGCGAGCACAGGAGCACTAATCCTGGGCGCTCCAATTCCGAATCACGCCGCGGCGGTAATTAAGTTAAGACCTTCGGGCCGTCAGCGAGCAACCGGTTTACGATATTGGAACGATTTACCGTATCTTTGTTGGTCCTTTAGCTCATCAACTCGGTATTGTGGGCCATCACGGTTCGATTCTGGCTCCGACGAGATGTACGTCCAATCCAATCCGTTGCCAACAATTTTGGGCGTAACTTCAACCCTGCTCCCCACTCAGGTACGCTCGGGGATAGAGGTGTCTCTTTTTACCCCGAGACCTCGGAGTCGATCGTTTTGGTCCTATACAACCGGGGATACGCCTGACTTCGATAGCACAGAGGCACTCGTGGCGTCCCCCTCGTTTTTTGATAGTGGCGTGCAGGCTTTTTACGACTTGAACTTCATCTATAACGTAGCCTCCGGGCAAATTGTCGTCATAAATTCTAGCTGAGGTTAGGCGCTCCGCATTGCGCATTCGACTAGTTCGAACGGCCACATTTCAATCGCCTTTTGTCACGCCGTATGAGGTCGTAGTAGCCGCCAACCGAGACATTCCGCGAGCAGCTCCGCGGTTCTTGAGCCATCCTCTGGCGCCGCTAACCGCAGGTCACGGCGGTGGCGTGTGATTCAAGAGGTTTCATGAGCAGAGGACAACAGTCAGATCGAGGCGTCGCTACCATAGAGGCGTGACCCACGCTCACGAAGCACAGAGGACCGAGGCCGAGATCGAGGCTCGAGAGGCGTTGATGCGACAGCAGTTCGACCGCGAAGCCGAGGCGTGGGAGCAGGGGGTTCCCGCCGATGAGGTCCTGTCTGCGTTGGAAGCAAGGATCAAATCAACGAAGTGAACAGCTGGACGGTCCGATTCGATCGTGCCGTCGACGTTGACCGCTGGGCCGAAGGGCGTCCATTCGACGTCATCGTCGGTCTTCACAGTTGGATCGCCACATGCGTCGAGTCGGGCCCCCCGGAAAATGCCTGGCTGAGCGAACTCGAAGAGGGTTACCGTTACCGATACTGGATTGTGCAGATCAATGTGACCGTGGAGTTCATCGCGGTGACATACGAGCGATGGATGTTGATCACTCGAATCGACTGAGACCGAGTTCGTCTAGAAGTAAGCGGTTGTTACGATTCGAACGACGAAAGAGGCTCAGCGGTGGTCCTGAAGCTGCTGCTCCACCTCCGCTCGAAGTGATGCCGCGTCGATACGCCCCTCGCAGGTTCCGAACGAGTCCAACACACTCATCGCCCAGTGACTCTCTCCACGAATACGACCGCGTTGTCGGTCCGACCCCCGCCGAGGCGCGAGCACCTACGATCGACAGATGATCCTTCGATGCACGAAGAAGCTGCTCGACGTGATCCGTCCAGAGCAGCTGGCGACTACGAATCCGGACGGCAGTGACTGGTACGCGAATCTCTTCTCCTTCGATCGCCGCAAATGCCTACTACTTACCCACACCGACACCTTGTTCACGATCTTCGAACCAGAAGTCCGGGCATCCGACCTGCGCTCGACCCATGCCCTTGTCGAACACCTAATCGGGCGGGAGCTCCTCAGTGAGGCGCTCCCCCGGGGCACCTTCGGAGATCTTGGGACCGAGGAGCTGCTGATCGCCAAGACCGCGAATCGCAGCGTACTCGGCTGCATGAACGACATAGCCTACCTCTGCGAAGACGTTGTCATTCGTGCGGGAAGCCTGGCCCGTACGGACGTCCGCTCGCTCAACCGCGCGTTGCGGCGGAACATCAACAGCACTCGGGACTACCAGCGGCCTATCGACCTCGTCACCGAGTGGACCGCCAGATAGCGGGTGACGCGATTGCACGCCGCAGCCGCCGTGGGCATCGGCGGCTAGCACGACCGCCGCCGCAGGCCCGTCGTTCTTGGATTCTCGACCCCTTGGCATAGGTATGTCATACTGATATAGCCATGTCCCAGCTAGAGGCGCACCCCGACATCGATTCGGCGCGGCAGCGTCTGATCGAGGCAGAAGAGGCGTACCAACGCGCACGCACGGACGACTACGTGATTCGCGTGATCAGAGACTCCGCCATCGTCGATGCCCATCGAGCTGGGCTTTCATCTCGAGCTATTAGTGAACTCGTTGGTGACATCGGACAACCCAACGTGGTGCGAGCTCGTCGGCGGGCAGTGACCCGAAGAGAGATCGTCCCCGACGGTCTTTTGTCGCCTGCAGACGCGCTCCGCGAGTCGGGCCTGGGCCCCCAAGATTTCATCATGGCTGTGCGCGACGGTCGTCTCTCGTCGGTTGAATTGCCCGGAGCCGTTCGAGCATTTAGGGCAGAAGACGTTGCTCGACTACGCACGGCCGGCTGATCCTTCTTTCTTTCGTTGCCACCTGAGTCCGAGGGATCCGTTCGCTTCACCCTCGGCGAAGTCGTTGCGATGGTTGAGGACCTGGTTCGGATTGCCGATGGGCTTCGTCGCGACGAACATGAGGTAGACGCATATTTGATCGACCTCGTAGTCAATCGAATTCTTGACAGAGCATTCGGTGGGGATCGATAGTCGTCCCGGCGATGACCGCTCAGCTTCTTTCGGGGTTTGTCGAGCTCGGCGGCTACTAGGACCGGATTTCCTTGTCTAATTCATGACCCTACTTGTGCGATCCGTCCCCTCCCTGCAGTGTGTAGGAGTTGAGTGCTTCGACGTATCTGTCCGTAGTGGACCGCTGGACCAGTCGAGTAATCGGCCCGCCGAGTCGAGCGAAGATCTCCACCGGCTTTGAGAAGGCCGCAATTGTGAAAACCACACCATCATCGTGTCGCTCCACAACGAATGATTCTTCACCTTGTTCCGGGTGTCCGGGTAACGTGCCATAGCTGAAGCCAAACGCGTCGGCGCTATCAACAACACGTATGATTCGGCACGGCGCAAGTATCCGAACAGGACCAAGTTTTAGAATCGCAAGAACGGTCGAGTTCTGGGCTATCGGTTGATTGTTCGGATAAATATGAACGCCTGCCCCTTGATGGGCCACCCAGTGACGCAAACCCCAGACGGCACGGTCAAAGCTCTCAAGACCACCGATCCGCCGCAAGTAGTGATCGTGACAGTAGCCGGAAGGAAGTTCAGAGTCCTGAGTAGCACCGACTTCTGGATAGGAAGGTTGGTCCAGACTAGAAAGCAACAGCTGCCTCTCCAACGTCGCCGCCGACAGAGGACCAAGGGTCAGCAAGGTGCTGCGCTACGAGAGACTGCCGATGGACATAGTCACATTATGGCGATCACGAGCAGGAGTGGGAGAAACAGGAGCTGAATCACCATCGAATAGAGGGATGCCCTCCGAATCAATGCGATCCGACCCAAGCCTCGTCGCATCCACGGCCTCGCAATGGCACAGGGAACAACTCCGACGAAGGTCACATATATGAGTATCCAGAGGACGGACCCAGTCGAGTAGTCGCTCGTTTGACAGTTCGAGACGGCAATCTCAAATCCGAGAGCCATCAACACAAGGGCGGCCAGCCCCAATGCAGCGGTCAGAAGTACATTCAAACGAGGCACTCGCAGCCCGAAGTCATGACTTTGGGTCACACGTCACCAACTTCTCCTTGGGATTTCAGATACTGCGCCTGAGCGTATGCCCATTCAAACCCAGCCGCCATACTCGCCCACGTTGATTTTGCAATTAAGAAGTCGGGGATCTCAAGTGGCGGTTTGGTAAGAAGACTGCCATTACTAGAAGTGTGAACGTTCAATAGATCCTCACCATCCGAACCTTGCTCGAACGTAAACGTGATTGTCCTATCCGCACCCTCCGGATGTCCGGGTAACGCTGTCAACGTAAATGAAGATGCGCCAATACTGGTCACACAGACAGGAAACGATTCCGTAAATCCTGCGATGTGGGTAGCCAGTGGAAGCTCCTGACCCACTTGGAAGTTATCGGGACATCCCGAGACGGCGAACACCGTTGAGCAGTTTTGACGCAGAAAGGTCGCCAGCTGCGCAGGCGGAATACTGTTGAGGCCCAGATCGAACGTGTAGTTGTAGGGAGCCAGGCCGTTCGGATCCACCAGATTCACCGGATCGTCCCCCGTGTAGGAGTAAGGCTGCCCTGTCGCATCCACCAGGGGATCCACGTTCAAGAACTGACCCGTCGCTGGGTCGTAGTAGCGCCCTACTAAGCTAAGACCAACGCCGGACTGTAGGCACAGACACTTGTGTCAGGTCTTGTTCGCCCGTGATCCATACCGCTGTCGGGCCGCCTCACCTGATGTTCCGAGC
>Ga0182030_10006694_pt1 | contig 24231 bp, 23 predicted proteins | sample 812S3MmetaG_FD_121299 | JGI IMG/M metagenome (GOLD analysis project Ga0182030, IMG submission 121299) | Permafrost microbial communities from Stordalen Mire, Sweden - 812S3M metaG (Illumina Assembly) | ecosystem: Environmental > Terrestrial > Soil > Wetlands > Permafrost | place: Sweden...
GAAAACCGTTGTGCCTCATGGGTACCGTGGGTTCGAATCCCACTCCCTCCGCCACCGGGTCGAGTCGGCCCGCCGCATCCCTGACGAGAGTCTTCACGGCAGAACAGGCGTTCTGCCGGCAGCACCTGGTCGTCGCGACGACCGGAAAGGAGTCGACCATGGCACGCGCACGTTCGACATTTGGAAAATTACAACGAGACCAGGCCAAGAAGGACAGGGCCAGGGCAAAAATGGATGATCGGCAGTCCCGCCGGGAGGACAAGGCGTCTGACGACGAAGGGGGCATGCCGTCCAACGGCGAGGTGGTCGACCAGACCCGCCTCCTCGAGCAGTTCGCCGCGCTGCACGAGGACCTGGCCGATGGCCGCATCTCGCTCGACGACTTCGAGGTCCGCCAGGAGGAGCTCCGCGCCAAAATGGTGGTCGAATAACCACCTGAACTGGACTTCTGGACCAAAAGACGCGTTAGCGCTCAGCTCGCCAGGGCGCGCCCTTCCAGCCACCGGCGAAACCCCGCCGCGTTGGAGTGGACCCCGTTCAAGGTCTCGAGCTTCTCGCGGTGCGCGGGGTCGACACCCCGCAGCGACGCGTCGAAACGGGCCGAGAGCGCCTCGGCAATGTCGAGCCCTTCGCGGAAGGCCCTTTCGGCCGTCTCGGCCCACTGCCGCAGGGTGTCGTCGGCCTCGGCCAGGAGCTCCTCGGGCGACTCGAGCAACCCGTAGTGCGCCAGTGCGAGGCCTGAGGGTCGTCGCGCCGCGAATTTCCGGAGCGAGTTGAGGGCGAGGTCCAGGTCGAAGTCCGGTGGCGGGGTGGCCGGACGCAGCACACCGGCATCAGGCAGCTTGACGCCGATGGCGTCGCCGGCGAAGAGGACGCCGCTCTGCGAGTCGTGGAACCCCACGTGGTGCTTGGCGTGTCCCGGCGAGTCCACGGCCACCAGGGTTCGGCCGGGCCCCACCGTGATCTCCTCCCCGTCGGCTACCACGTGGAGGCGCGATGCGTCCGTCGGATCCATCCGGCCGTAGAGGGAGTCGAGGAGCGGGCCGTACACCCGCGCTGCGGAGTCGATGAGCCGCGACGGGTCGGCCAGGTGCCGCGCCCCTTTCTCGTGGACGTAGACGGTGGCCGAGGGGAAGGCCCGGGCGACATCGCCCACCCCGCCCGCGTGGTCGAGGTGGATGTGGGTGACGGCGATACCCGCCAGATCGTCGGGGCCGACCCCCACCTTCCCGAGCGCCGCCAGCAGGACGGGGACCGATGACTGGCTCCCCGTCTCAATGAGCACGGGCTCCGGGCCTTCGATCAGGTACCCGGCCGTGACCCGCTCCCACCCCCCGAGCAGGGTGTCGATCTCGAGCACTCCGGGGGCAATGGTGTGCGGTGCCGGCACGACCGGGGGCGTCGCATCATCGCCGTGGGCGTGATGGTGATGGTGCGAATGGTGATGGGGTCCGCTCACTCGGGATTGACCGTGATGATGACCTTGACGTCGTCCGGGCCGCGCTGCACCGCCTCCTGCCACTGTGCGAGCGGGACCCGGCGGTTCACCAGGCGGGCCAGCCAGGCCGGGTCGGCCGCGGCAAGCGCGACGGCCGCGGCCTCATAGTGACGCCGGTTGGCGTTGACCGAACCCACCACGGCCACGTTCTCCAGCACCATGCTGCGGTTCAGCGCACCTTCGTCGAGGTTGAGGGTGTGGCCGCCCGACGACACCCCGGTGAGGCAGACGACGCCTCCGATGCCGACGTGGGTCATGGCATCGAGGACGAGGGAGGCCACGCCGGTGCACTCGATGACCACATCGGGCCCGGGCACCGCATCTGCCACGGCTCCGGTGTGATAGGTCGCACCCAAGTCGCGCACGAGGTCGGGCTTGACTCCCGTGGTCATCTGGTCGAGCACGTGCACGTCGAGACCGCGTTGGACGCCGATGAGCGCGGCGAGCAGGCCGATAGGCCCGGCCCCCGTCACCAGGACCGTCTTCGGATCCCAGTGGGCCCGGTCCCCCACGCGGTCGACCTCCTCCCACGCCTTGGCCACCACACTGGTGGGCTCGAGCAGGACCCCGAGGATCCCCAGCGCAGGGTTGACCTTGACCACGAAATCCGGCGTGATCCGGTACCGCTCCGACAAATAGCCGTCGTGCTGCTTTATGCCGCGCTCGGTGTACTGGCCGTTCCGGCAGAAGTCCCACTCCAAGACGGCGCAGTTCGCACAGGGGACCGGGTCGGGTCGCCGGACGATGCCGACGACCAGATCGCCCTTTTGCACCGGTGCCCCGTCCGGCGCCTCGAGCACGCGGCCAATGGACTCGTGTCCGAGCACCAGCCGCTCGCGCCCGGGCGGCGGCCACCCGTAGGCGCCCGAAAGGATCTCAGCGTCCGTGCCGCAGATCCCGATCGCCAGTGTCTCGACCAAGATGGGGCCGTCGGCCTCTGGGGGATCGTCCACGTCGGAGAGCTCGGCCGATCCGGCCTTGAGCGGTATGACGGTGAGTGCCTTCATGTGTCGTCCTTCCTTTTCAGCCGGTGGCGGCGCTACGGCGCTTGGTGACGTGGGTCCGCTTGCGCTTGGGCGTCCGCGACATGGCAGGCAGCAGCGAGATCGTGTGGTCGACGACGCGCCGGCGTGGCGACGACTCCTCGGGCCCGATGGCCAGCGCGTCGTGTCCGGTCAGGCGGCAGGCCGAGTTGACCAGGGACACATGGGAGAAAGCCTGGGGGAAATTGCCGACCAGTCGGCCCCCGATGGGGTCGTACTCCTCCGAAAGCAGCCCCAGATCGTTACGCAGAGCGAGCAGGCGCCCGAACAGCTTCTCGGCGTCTTTGGTCCGCCCGATCATGTGCAGGCAGTCGACGAGCCAGAACGAACAGGCCAGGAAAGCTCCCTCGCGACCGGTCAGCCCGTCGACCGCCCCGTCGTCGGCGGTGCGATAGCGCAGGACGAACCCGTTTTCGAGCAGCCCCTTTTCGACCGCCTCGACCGTGCTGACCACCCGGGGGTCCGAGGGTGGCAGGAATCCCACCAGGGGGATCATGAGGACGCTGGCATCGAGCTGGTCGCAGTCGTAGTACTGCGTGAAGGCGCCGATCTCCTTGTTGTATCCCTTCTCGCACACCTCGGTGAAGATCTCGTGGCGCAGCTGACGCCATTCCTCCAGGGGACCTTCGAGCTCGGGCCACTCTTCCAGCGTCTTGACCGCCCGGTCGACCGCCACCCAGGCCATCACCTTGGAGTGCGTGAAATGCCGGCGCGGACCGCGCACCTCCCAGATCCCGTCGTCGGGCTCGCTCCAGCCGGTCTTGAGAAAGTCCACCAGCTGTGTCTGCAGTGCCCAGGCCGCCTTGCTCTGCACACCCTCGCTGTGGGCGGAGGCGAAGAGCGCCGACATGACCTCTCCGTAGACGTCGAGCTGGAACTGCCCCGAGGCGGCGTTGCCGATGCGTACCGGGGCGGAAGCCTCATAGCCGGGGAGCCACGGGGCCTCCCATTCGTCCAGCCGGCGTTCGCCCGCCGGGCCGTACATGATCTGCAGGCGGGAGACGTCACCGGCCACGGCGCGCAGCAGCCAGTCGCGCCACGCCTTCGCCTCGTCGAAGTAACCCCCGCGCATGAGCGACTCGAGAGTGAGGGTGGCGTCGCGCAGCCAGCAGTAGCGGTAGTCCCAATTGCGGGACCCGCCGACCGCCTCCGGCAGCGAGGTCGTGGCCGCAGCCACGATGCCGCCGGTGGGCTCGTACGTCAGGGCCTTCAACGTGATGAGCGAGCGCACGACCGCGTCGCGGTATGGGCCGTCGTAGGTGCACCGGGCGGCCCATTCCTTCCAGCAGGCGTCCGTCAGGTTGATGGCGTAGTAGGCGTCGAGCGGCGGCGGCGGCTCCTCGTGGGACGGGTACCAGACGAACGTGAAGGGGAAGCGCTGCCCCTCGCGCACGGTGAAGTCGGCCACCGTGTGCAAGTCGCGGCCGACGGGATCGACCAGGTGCCACAGCGCCACGGCGTCGGGGCCCGCCGTCATGCGGATCAACCCGTCGGTCGACGTGAGCCACGGCACGATCTCCCCGTAGTCGAACCGCACGGTGAGGTCCATGTGCATGTCGACCGTGCCGGCCAGGCCCTCGACGAGACGCACGACGTGGGGGTGCGTGTCACGCATCGGCATGCAGTCGGTGATCCGCACCGTGCCGGTGGGCGTGTCGAACTCGGTCTCGAGGACCAGCGAGTCCTTCCGGTAACTGCGCCGGCTCGCCACAATCCCCTCCTCGCCGTCGGCCGGGGCCAACTGCCAGAATCCGTGCGATTCATTCCCGAGCAGCTGGGAGAAGCACGACGGGGAGTCGAAGTGCGGCAGGCAGAGCCAGTCGACCGAACCGTTGCGGCCCACCAAGGCGGCCGTGTGCAGGTCGCCGATCACGGCGTAGTCCTCTATGCGCTGCGAACTCATGGTCTCATTCTGCCCTTCTCACGCGCTGGCGCACTTCTGGGTGCTCACCGGTGCTTGGCGCAACGCGGCCTCCCTCACCCGGGCCAGGACGCCCGGTGACGTCAATGCATATCCCACGTCGGAGTAGACCGTGGAGCGCGAGAAGACAACGCCCACCACTTCCCCGCCGGCGATGACCACCGGTCCACCCGAATTACCCGGGCGGACGGTGGCGTCGAGCGCGTAGACGCCACGGGTAACGGCCCCCTGGTTGTAGATGTCGCGCCCCACGGCGGTGACCTCGGCCGTGACACCCGCCGCGCCGATGGTGAGAGGTCCGTCCTCGGGGTAGCCGAGGATCGCCGCCTGCGTGCCCCGGGGGACCTGATCGGGGTCGATGGAGAGTACGGGGCCGAGGGGTGCGGCGGTGCGCAGCACCGCCAGGTCGAACTTGGGGTCGAACAGCACGACCGTCGCGGCGTAGGACGAACCGTCCACGACGACCTGGGTGGCGCTCTCGCCCGCCACTACGTGGGCGTTGGTCACCACCAGGCCATGGCCCACCACGAAGCCTGATCCTTCCTGCTCGTCGCCGCAGGCGGCCCCGAGGACCTTCACCGTCGACAGGATCGCCGGCGCCCCCAGGGAGCGGGTGGCCGCGTCGTCCGGCGTGGAGACGGATCCCGTCACGGGAGGGGTCAGGGTGGAGAAGACCTGGGGAAATCCCTGCTCGTTGAGGTAGTTCTGCAGGTCCGTGAACACCGGGGGCACCTGGGGGAGCACGCGATCGACCGAGTGCAGGATGTCAGAGCGGGCGACGGCGGAGCTGAGCCATGTGAAGCGGCTGTTGGGCGAGGAGATCACGCTGGCCACGAGCCACGAAGAGAGCAGGACCGCGACCACTGCCACTCCCACCCCGAGCGCGGCGTCGACGGAGACGAGGTGGAGACGGCGGATGGTCGTGTTGCCGTAGCTCCCCAGCGTGCGACCGAGTACGGAGAAGGCGCCCGCGGTGAGGAAGACCGCGGCGACCGTGATGCCCGCACGTTCGTTGGCGTGGTGGATGAACGCCAGGGCGCGTACCCACACGAGCGTGCCGAGTAACAGTCCCAACCAGAAGCCGGCGAAGGTAAGGAGTTGCACGAGGGCACCGAGCCGGAGCCCGTGGACGGCAGCCAACAGCATCAACACGATGATCAGCACATCGACCCAGTCCACGGAAGCGAGGGTAGCCAAAGGTGCGCGGAGATTCTGTGAACCCGCCGCTATTGTCGTTGCGAGGTGCCATCCATCCCTTCTCGGCGACTCTGGCGCGCCCGGCGACCCGGCGGCCCCCATCGGCTCGCGGTGCTGGTGACACTGGGGCTGACCGCGGCCGCATGCACGACGGTGCAGGCCTCGAAGGCCCCTCACGAACCCCCCGTGCTCGGCCAGCAGACGGGCGCCCCGGCGGTCGTGGGCCAACCTGCACCGGCCGGGACCGGCCAACTCGACGCCGTGACCTGCGCCGGACCCACCCATTGTTGGGCCGTCGGCGCTCCCGGGCCTCCCGCTGCTGCCGGCACGACTTCTTCAGCGCCCGCGTCGCCAACCATCGTGATCGATGCCACGGTCGACGGCGGGGAGACCTGGACCGGGCAGCCGCTGACGCTCAACCCGGCTCCCGCCCTCACCGCAATCTCGTGTCCCAGTGACCGGCTCTGCATGGCCGTCGGCCTGAGCGGTACCGGAACGGCGGGGGTGGTGCTCACCACGGGCGATGCGGGCTCCACCTGGGCCCAGGCCTCCGTCCCCCCGGGCGCCATTATGGTCACCGGTGTCGAATGCGCGGGCGCAAACGACTGCACCGCCATCGCCGGTGACGGCACGACATTCTGGTCGGCCCACTCGACCGACTTCGGGACTACGTGGGAACGGGAGGGCGACCTCCCACCCGGGTTCATGGGCGCCGGGAACCTCTCCTGTGTGGCGGGCGCCGCCTGCCTGGTGACGGGCTTCACCGCCACGACGGCAGGCCACGGACAAGGCGCCATTGCGATCAGCACCGACGGCGGGGTCACGTGGACCGCCGCCGCGGTTCCCGCCGGGACCGGTCTGCTGCAAGGCGCGGCGTGCGCCACCATCAGTTCCTGCCTGGCGGTCGGCACGACATCGACCACGGTGAGCGCCCCCATCCCGGCGCAAGGAGCGCTTCTCACCAGTGACGACGGCGGGCATACCTGGACCCGTGCGGCAGGCGCCGAACCCATCGACGACATTTTCGGGGTCGACTGCCCGTCGCGGTCGGTCTGCGCCATGGTGGGGACGAATTGGGTCGGCACCCCGACGGTCGGCACCGGCGCGGTGGCACACAGCAGCGACGGGGGCGCCGACTTCACCGCATCGGCGACCGAGTACACACCGTTGGCCCTGACCGGGTTGTCCTGCCCGACGACGCAGCGCTGCGTCGCGGTCGGCGGGGACACGGTCGCCCGGATCGGACTCCCGCACACCACGTCAACGCGCAGTGCGGCGCCCGGCCCCACCCTGCCGCGGGTCCCCGAGCGCGTTCGCTGAGGCGGCGCGGCGCGCGCGGCGCGCCGACCCGCTGCTGGCGCGTATCAGCCGACGTCCGGCAGCACGCGTTCGCTGAGGAGCGCGAGGTGATCGAGATCGTCGAGGTCGAGCACCTGGAGGTAGACGGTCCCGGCGCCGGCCGCCGCCAGCTCCCGCAGGCGCGCCACCACTTCGTCGGGCGTGCCCGCCGCACCGTTGGTGCGCAGCTCATCGACCTCCCGACCGATGGCCCGGGCCCGGGCCGCCACTTCGGCCTCGTCGGCACCGCAACAGACAACCTGGGCCGCCGAGAGGGTGAGACTGGCCGGGTCCCGATTGCGGCGCGCACACGCGTCGCGCACCCGGGCGAACTGGGCTTGCGTGTCCGCCACCCCGTGAAACGGCACGTTGAACTCATCGGCGTAGGCGGCGGCGAGCCGGGGCGTGCGTTTGGCCCCGGCGCCACCCAGGATCAGCGGCGGACGCGGTTTTTGGAACGGCTTCGGCAGGGCCGGGCTGTCCGCCAAGCTGTAGTGCGCGCCGGAATAGGAGAACTTCTCGCCGACCGGCGTCGCCCACAACCCGGTGAGGATCGCCAGCTGCTCCTCGAGCCGCTCGAAACGCTCGCCCAGGGCCGGGAACGGGATCCCGTACGCCGTGTGCTCCCCGTCGTACCAACCGGTACCGAGCCCGAGCTCGACCCGGCCCCCACTCATGGCATCCACCTGCGCCACGGTGATCGCCAGAACCCCGGGCCAACGGAAGGTGGCCGAGCTCACCAGCGTGCCCAGCCGGATGCGGGTGGTCTCGCGGGCCAGCGCGGCCAGGGTGACCCAGGCGTCGGTGGGCCCGGGCAGGCCGTCGCCGCCCATCGCCAGATAGTGATCGGAGCGGAAAAAGGCGTCGAAGCCCAACGCCTCGGTGGCTTGAGCCACGGCCAGCAGCTGCTCGTAGGTGGCGCCCTGCTGAGGTTCGACGAATATGCGTACCTTCATGGCACCACGCTAGAGGCATGAGCGGGCACACTGGCTCCATGGAAATTGGAGTGGTATTCCCGCAAACCGAACTCGGAGGCGACCGCGGAGCCGTGCGCGCGTACGGGCAGGCGGTCGCCGACCTGGGCTACGCCCACGTCGCGGCCTACGACCACGTGCTGGGCGCCGACACAGCAGTGCACGGTGACATCGGCGGGCCTTACGACGTCCACGACACCTTCCATGAGCCGTTGACGCTCTTCTCCTACTTCGCCGGGTTCACGGAGCTGCGCTTCGTCACCTCGATCCTGATCGGGCCCCAGCGCCAGACCGCCTTGCTGGCCAAGCAGGCGGCGGAGCTCGACATCCTGTGCGGGGGGACATTCCGGCTGGGGCTCGGGATCGGGTGGAATCGCGTGGAGTACGAGGCGCTCGGCCACTCGTTCGCCGACCGGGGCGCCTTCTTGGAGGAGCAGGTGGACGTGTTGCGCCAACTCTGGACGCAACAGAGCGTCACTGTGGACGGCCGCTTCCACCACATCACAGCGGCGGGGCTGGCCCCACTACCCGTCCAGCGCCCCATCCCCATCTGGATCGGCGCGTTCGCTCCCGCCGCGCTCCGCCGGGTCGGCCGCATCGCCGACGGCTGGTTTCCCATGGCCCGCCCGGGCGGGGGGCTCGACGAAGCCCTCGAGATCGTGGCGCAGGGCGCCCGCGAAGTCGGGCGCGATCCCTCCACCATCGCCTTCGAGGGCCGGGTCGACTTCAGCGCCGGTGGCCCCGAGCCTGTGGCCGACCACACCGCACGCTGGCGCGAGGCCGGGGCGAGCTACGTCTCGGTCAACACCATGAGGGCCGGGCTGGAGGGAGTCGATGCGCATATCGCCGCCCTGACCGCGGTCGCCGACCTGGTGCTCTGAGGTTGCGGGCCGGGCGGCGCCGCCGCCGGGGCGGTCCACCGAACCCCCGGTCGTTTGAGAGAATGGCCCGGTGAGCGACGATTCGGGCGGGTACCCGGGCGCGCCCCCGGGCTGGTACTCCGATCCCGCCGGGGGACCCGGGCAACGATGGTGGGACGGCTACGCCTGGACCGAGGCCACGGTCCTCCCTTCCGTCCCTCCCCCACCCCCGGCGTCGGCCTACCCTTCGGGCCCCCCGCCCCCGCCTGCGTACGGCGCGCCGCCACCGTGGGTACCCCAGCCACGCGACGCCCGGGACCTGGTGGGAAGGGAGCTCAGGATCTCTCCGTTGGCCCGGATCGCCATAGGGTTTCCCGCCATCCTCATCCTGATCGACCTGATCGGCTGGGTAGCCATCGCGTCGCAGTGGCGGAACTTCGGCCATCAGTTCCACGTGGCCCTGAATGCCGCCCAGAACCACCAGACGGCGCCGGTCCTGACTGCGCCGGAACCCTATGGCGGGTTCTCCGCCGTCCTCGCCCTGTTCGGCATCGCCGCCATCGTCGTGGAATGCGTATGGCAGTTCCGGGCGGCCAACGCCGCCCGGGCGATGGGGCTCCGGGCGAAGCGCTCCCCCGGATGGGGGGTCGGCTTCTGGTTCATCCCCGTTGTCAACCTGTGGATGCCCTATCAGGCCATCCGGGACTGTCTGGCGCACGACGATCCCAACCGGGCCATGGTGTTGCGCTACTGGTTGCTCTACCTCGGGATGGAGCTCGGTGTGGGCCTGACAATCATCGGGCTCATGGCCTCGACACCCGTCGGCGTGGTGTTCGCCCTTGGTACGGGGTTGTGTGCCCTGGGCGTCCTGGCCACCGCCCCGCGGGTGGTCATGTCCATCGCCGTGGCCCATCGTGCGGCGGTGAACCCGTAGGGTTGGCGTTTGACCAGTCGGTGAGAACAAGGAGCAGAAGTGAGCGCTGGACCTGAGTGGGGGCCGCTGGCCCGGTTGGCAGGAATCTGGGAGGGCGAGGCGGGCGAGGATGTCGCCTACTCAAACGAGAAGGGCAGCGTCGGGCTTACGCCCTACCGCGAGCACACCGAGCTCAAGCCCTTCGGGCCCGTCGAGAACGGCATCCAGACCCTCTACGGCCTCGACTACCGCATGGCGGCGTGGAGGGGAACCGAGGAGAACCCGTTCCACACCGAGGTGGGCTACTGGCTGTGGGACGCCGCCGACGGGCAGGTGATGCGCTGCTTCCTCATCCCGAGAGGCTCGGCCCTGATCGCCGGAGGGCTGGTGGCCCCCGACGCCTCCACGTACACCCTGGAGTCGGTGGCGGGCTCGGAGACCTACGGGATCCTGTCCAACCGGTTCCTGGCCGCACAGGCGCGCACCGTCCGCTACGAGGTGAGTATCGACGTGAGCAAGGACGGGGTCTTCTCCTACGAGGAGGTGTCGCTCATTGAGCACGGCAAGTTGTCCGAGCACCTGAGCCACACCGACAGCAACACCCTGTACCGCATCGCCGACGCCTGAGTGCGCCGGGTGGCGTCGTCGACCGAGCGCGGGAGGTAGGTCATGTTCGAATGGTCCGAAGAGCAGGTGGCGATCCGTGACGCCGTACGTCGATTCGTCGAGGAGGAGATCAAGCCGAACGTCGAGGAGCTCGAGCACGGGGACACGCCGCCGTATGACGTGATCCGAAAGCTGTACAAGACCTTCGGCCTCGACTCGATCGCCCGGGACGGGTTCAAACGCCAACTGGAGCGCAAGCTCTCCGGCGCGGCCCGCCCGGCCCGCCAGGAAGGCGGCGGCAACGCGGCGATGACCCTGATCCCGATCATTGAGCTGTGCCATTACTGCCCCGGGATCGTCACCGCGCTCGGGGTGAGCACCGGGTTGGCCGCGGGGACGATCATGAAGGGCGGCACGCCGGCACAGATGGAGCGTTGGGGACTCAGTCTGCTCACCCTGGAGACGATCGGCGCCTGGGCGATCACGGAGCCGAATTCAGGCTCCGACGCGCTCGGCGGAATGACGTCGACGGCGCGGCGCGAGGGTGACGACTACATCCTCAACGGCAACAAGACCTTCATCACCAACGGGCCGTACGCGGACACGATCGTCTACTACGCCAAGCTCGACGACGGGAGCGACACCCCGCTGCGCCAGCGTCCCGTGCTCACCTTCATTCTCGACTCGGGGATGCCCGGGCTCGAGCAGTCCAAACCGTTTCGCAAAATGGGCCTGCACTCCTCACCGACCGGCGAGATCTTCCTGACCGACGTACGGGTCGGCCAGGACCGGCTCCTCGGCGAGACCGAGGGACGACCGGATGGGCGGGACGGCAGCGAGAGTGCCAAGGGCAACTTCGTCACCGAGCGCGCCGGGGTGGCGGCCATGTCGCTCGGGCTCATAGAGGAGTGCCTGAAGCTCTCGGTGCAGTACGCCAAGGACCGCATGCTCTGGGAGCGCCCGATCTCGGAGTTCCAGCTCATCCAGCTCAAGTTGGCCCGCATGGAGATCGCCCGGCTCAACGTGGAGAACCTCGTCTTCCGCCACATCGAGATGAGCGCGGCCGGCAAGACCCTTACCCTGGCCGAGGCCTCGGCCATGAAGCTCTACTCGGCCCAGGCCGCGTCCGAGGTCGCCATGGACGCGGTGCAACTCTTCGGGGGAAACGGCTACATGGCCGAGTTCCGGGTCGAGCAGCTCGCCCGCGACGCCAAGGTGTTCCAGATCTACGCCGGGACCGACGAGATCCAGGTGACCCACATCGCCCGCGACCTCCTGAGCCGTTGAGCCACATGGGCGCCCGGTGACCGTCCCCATCACCCCGGCCTCGGTCGACGGCGTCTTCGACGAGATGGTGGACACCCGTCGCGCCATCCACCGCCGCCCCGAGTTGGCCTTCTCGGAGCACGCGACCACCTCGTTGATCCGCGACCGCATGGCGGCGTTCGAGATCGGCGAGCTCGAGCGGGTCACTGAGACCGGCGGGATCTTCGCTCTCGACGGTGGGCTTCCCGGTCGTTCCGTCGTCCTGCGGGCCGACATCGACGCCCTACCCATCCACGAGGACGTCGCCAAGGCCTTCCGCTCCGACGTCGACGGGGTCATGCACGCGTGCGGGCATGATGTCCACGTCGCCTCGCTCCTCGGTGTGGCCCACGTGCTCAGCCAGCACCGCGAGGAACTACCGGGCCGTTACATCTTCCTCTTCCAGCCGGCCGAGGAAGCACTCTGCGGGGCCAGGCGGATGGTGGAGGGCGGCGCCCTCGACCTCATGACGGGAGCGCGGCTGGTCGGGTTCCACGTGACGTCGCAGATCCCTACCGGGGTGGTCGCGCTGCGCGACGGCATCGCCATGTCCGAGGCTCACTCCCTGCGCATCACCCTGTCGGGGCCGGGTGGCCACGGCGCCATCCCGAGCGCCACCGGCGACGTGATCAAGGCGACGGCCGACCTGGTGACCCGCCTGGGGGCGGTGGCCCAAGGGTTGACCTACGAGGGGGCCAACTGCGTCTGCAGCGCCGGCATGCTCTCGGCCGGCACCGCGGTCAACGTGGTCCCCACCACCGCCGTCGTCTCGGGCACACTGCGCACCTTCACCGAGGAGCAATGTCGGGAGGCGGTCGACCGCCTGCGCGCCGTGTGCCACGCCGTCGGCGACGCGCACGGGGTCCACGTCGACCTCGAAATGCCCGAGCACACGCCCCAGGTGGTCAACGACGGTCCCGTCACCGATCTGGTCGAGGCCGTGGCACAGGGACTCCTCGGACCGGATCACGTCCTGCGCATGCCGCCGTCGTCCCCGAGCGACGACGTGAGCGAATTCCTCAAGCATCTCCCGGGATGCTATTTCTTCGTCGGCGGGGCCAACCCCGACGGGACGAGTGGCATCCACCACAGCCCGACCTTCTCCGTGGAGGACGCGTCACTGCGCGTCGGAGCCGATGTCGTCCTGCGCAGTGCCATCGCATTGGCCGTCCCGTGATCCACCAGGCCACAATGGGCGCGTGAGCGCCGCCGACCTCTTTTCGATCGCGGGCAAGACAGCCCTCGTCACCGGCGGCACCCGGGGCATCGGAAGGATGATCGCCGAAGGGTTCGTCGAGGCCGGTGCCGCCGTGACCATCTCCTCGCGCAAGGCCGAAGCCTGTGCCGAGGTGGCCGCCGAACTGTCCGCCAAGGGCACCTGCGTCGGCATCCCGGCCGACCTGTCGACCGAAGCCGGATGCCGCCTTCTGGCCGAGGAGATGGCATCCCGGGCCGATCGCCTGGACATACTGGTGAACAATGCCGGCGCCACCTGGGGGACCCCGTTGGCCGAGTTCGACGACACCGCGTTCGAAAAGGTGCTGGCGCTGAACGTCAAGGGTGTCTTCCACCTCACCAAGTTCTTAGTCCCGCTCCTCGAGGCCGCGGGCACCGTCGACGAGCCGGCCCGGGTCATCAACGTCGGCTCGATCGACGGCATTCGGGTTCCCGTGCTCGAGACCTACGCGTACTCGGCAAGCAAGGCCGCCGTGCACCAACTCACCCGTCATCTGGCCAAACGACTGGCTCCCACCATCACCGTCAACGCCATCGCCCCGGGACCGTTCCAGAGCAAGATGATGGCTGCCACGCTCGACGCCTTCGGTGAACAGATTGCGGCAAATGCGCCGCTCAAACGCATCGGCCGGCCCGATGACATGGCGGGTGCGGCCATCTACCTCTCCTCACGGGCGGGGGCCTATCTCACCGGCGGCGTCATCCCGGTCGACGGGGGCATCGCCACCACGCTCTGAGCGTCGGGGCGGCGCGTTCCCCCCTATGAAACAGGAGCGGCGGTGAAGCGCATGGGGAAGTGCTCGATGGAGCGGATGTTCGCCGTGTAGACGAGCGTGTGACCGGGCTCTACCGAGTACTCGGGAATGCGGCGGTGCCACTCGCGCAGTGCGACCCGCAGCTCCATGCGCGCCAGGTGCGAGCCCAGGCACCGGTGTATCCCGCCGCCGAATGCGATGTGCCGGTTCACCTCGCGATCGAACCGCACCGCGTGAGCGTCCTCGACCTCAGCATCGTCGGTATTGGCGGAGCCGAGCAGGAGGATGACCGAGTCGCCCTTGGCGATCGGGCATCCCGCCAGCGTCGTGTCCTCGAGCGAGGCCCGCGCCACCAGGCTCACCGGCGTCTCCCAGCGGAGAAGCTCTTCGATGGCCGACGGTATGAGGCCCGGGTCGTCGACGAGCTGGCGGCGATGGTCGGGGTTCTGGGCCAGGAAACCGAACATGCAGTCCAGCGTCGCGGTCACCGTGTCGAGGCCGGCGATGAGAAAGAGGAAGCAGATGTCCAAAATGTCCTCGCGCGAGAGCGTGTGCCCATCGACCTCCGCATGGAGGAACCGCGAGACGAGGTCGTCACGGGGCTCCACTTCGCGCTCATCGAGCACCCGGTTGAAGTACTCGTAAATGGAGTCGGCCGTCTGCTGTTGATGGGCGTCCGCGGCGCGGCTGCCGTCGCTGGTCCCCGTGACGTGGCCGGGCCGGATGATGCCGTCCTTCATGGCCAGGAAGCGATCGAGCTCATTGAGCGGGAGGCCGAGCAGGGTGAGGAAGACCTGCGACGGGTACGGGATGGAGAATTCCGCCGCGAAGTCGACCTCGCCCCGGTCGATGAAGCGGTCGATGAGATCGTTGACCAGGACGGCGACCTCGTCCTCCATCGCCGTCATCAGGCGGGGGGCGAAGATCGGATCCAGCAGCTTGCGGAACTTCTTGTGCTCGGGAGGGTCGATCTGGAGCGGGATCAACGGGCGGGCGTTCTTGAGATCCACCGCGGTCATGTTGGAGGTGAAGAGCTCCGGATGGCGCAGGGCTTCGTCGATATCGACCTTGCGGCTCAGGACAACCCCGGTCCCTTCGATGGCCATCACCGGACTGCTGTCCCGCAGCGACTTGAACATCGCCTGGGGGTTGGCCGCCATGTCCTCGTCCATGCCGAGGGGGCTGGTCTCTTGGTCTTCGGGTGTTTCGGCAGATGCGTCCATGAGTCCTCTCCCGGGTGGTCAGTGAGTCTGAAGTGCGGTGTTCCGATGCCCGGTCGCCTCTCCTGCCGAGGGAAGGAGAATGCCGTCTACCGCTTGGACGAGTGCACGGTCGTCGGACTCGGGAATGATGAAACTCGACGCGAACAGGCGGACGACGACGTCGACCAGTTGTTCGCGGCTGAGGCTGCCCGAGGCGACCGCCGGGGCGGCGTCGACCGCATCGCCGAGCTGGGCCAGGAACGCCCTCTGCAGCTTCGGCAGGTGGGCGAGCAGATAGCCCAGTACGAACGCGGGCTCGGTCTCGAACAGCGCACGCGCCGGGTGGGTCCGTATGTAATCGAACGCGAACGCCACGAATGTCCGGATCCGGTCGGCCGGATCCTCCACCACGGCCAACGATGCCGCCAATCCCTCGGAAAAGGTGCGCTCGTCGAAGATCGCCACCGCGTCCATGAGGCGGTCCTTGCTGGGAAAGTAGCGGTACAGGGTGGCGCGCGAGACCCCGGCGGCCTCGCTCACCTCTTGCATCCTGAGCCGCTTGACGCCGCGGCGCCCGACCAGCCGCAGGGCCGCTCCGAGAATGCGGTCCTCGGTGCTGCTGAAAGAGAAGCTCCCCTCCACGTCCACGGCACCCCGCGGGCCAGCGCGGGCGACTTCGGAGGCGAGGGCGACGCTCACTTCGAGACATACTAGACACTCGGCGTATGATTTGTCTCATCAAGGCAGCAGGGAGCCCGCCAGGAGGGGTTGGTAGCCTGCGCACGCGTGCGCATCGTCTCCCTCCTTCCCTCGGCCACCGAGATCCTCTTCGCCGTGGGTGCCGGCACCGACGTGGTGGGCGTGACCTTCGAATGCGACTTTCCACCTGAGGCCCGTCAACGCCGGATCGTGTCGGATACGACCTTGCCCAGCGGCCTCACTCCTGCCCAGATCGACGCCGCGGTCCGGGTCCGGCTCGCCGCCGGCGAGGATCTGTACACGCTCGACGAGGGCGCGTTGGCGGCCATGGACCCGGATCTCATCGTGACCCAGGACCTGTGCGCGGTCTGCGCGGTCGACGTCGGCGAAGTCGACAAAGCACTGGAGCATCTGGGATGCCGGGCCGAGGTGCTCACTCTCGATCCGATGACGCTCGACGAGGTCATCGCGTCGATCGAGACCGTCGGCCGGGCCACCGCCACGCAGGAGCGGGCGTCGGCGTTGGTCATCACGCTACGGCGAAGGTTGCAGCAGCTCACGCGCGCGGTGGCAGGACGTCCACGTCCCCGGATGGTGGTACTCGAATGGACCGACCCCCCATTCTCCGCCGGCCATTGGGTGCCAGACATGGTGACCGCAGCCGGAGGTGAGGCGGTATTGGGGACGAGCGGCGCGCGATCCGAGCAGATCGAGTGGGCGACTGTGGTGGCAGCGGAACCCGACGTGATTGTGGTCGCCCCCTGCGGGTATCGCCTCGAGGGTGCGACCCAGCTGACCCGTCAGCTGCTCTCGACCGCGAATCTGCCTCCGGACGTGCCGGTATGGGCGGTCGATGCCGACGCGGCCTTCGTACGACCGGGGCCGCGGGTAGTGCAGGGGGTGGAGACGCTGGCCCATATCGCCCATCCGGGCACGGTCAGCCCGCCGCCGGGCCTGTCCGTGCAGGTTCGCTGACCGGCATTCAGGCGGGGGCGCTGGCTCGGATCCCGTCGGACGCCCGCTGGAACGTGGCCCGGGGTCCGAGGTCGGCCCGACCGATCCGGGGCAGAGCGGCCGCCGCCCGATCTTCCTTCGCCGCGTCAGCAGTGAGCGTGGACCGCCGTACTCGACGGAGCACGTCTGCGACCTGCTTCCGGCGGGCCCGGCCCCGTGCAGCGTCGAGGAAGTAGGCCACCGAGAACCCCAGGCCCGCGCACAGCAGTCTCCCGGTTGATCTCTTGACCCGGTACGCGTGCACCCGAACCGACCGCACGGATTGACTTCTGTCTTTCCCCACAGATGTCCCTCTTCCGTTGCCCTCTTTCGCTCCCATACCCAGATCGGAGAGGAGGAAACTCGACGGCTTGACACGGCCGTTGATCACTGCTCCTATGTGGACTCGACACCAGGCAACATTGAGCGGCGCACGCTCATCACAACACGTCCCGAGGGACCAGAACATGGGGAGGGCCGGATGAGCGATCGCTCTGGAGCGCTGTCGTCAGACGAGGAACGGCTTGCCGAGCTCGGCTACAAACAGGAGCTCAACCGCGGCTGGAGCGGGTTCTCCAACTTCGCCATCTCGCTCACGATCATCTGCATCCTCAGTGGCTGCTTTACGACATTCGGACAGGCGTGGAACGACGGCGGCCCGGTGGCGATCTCCATCGGCTGGCCAGTGATCAGCCTCCTCGTCCTCCTTGTCGGGCTCTCGATGGCCGAGCTCGCGTCGAAGTACCCGACCGCGGGCGGTATCTACTACTGGGCGTACAGCCTTGGCGGCGTCCGCTGGGCGTGGTTCACGGGTTGGTTCAACCTGCTCGGCCTCATCGCGATCACCGCGGCCGTCGATTACGGGTGCGCGTCGTTCCTGAACTCGGTACTCGCCCTGTACGGGCTCCACTTCATCCTCAACTTCACGACGACCACCCCCTCGACGATCCTGCACAACACGTTCGCCCTGTTCTTCATCATCCTCGCCGTCCATAGCCTGATCAACGTCTTCTCCTCGCACCTGGTGTCGCTGCTGAACCGGATCTCGGCCTGGTGGATGCTCGGCGGGGTGCTGGTGATCGTGGGCGTGCTGATCTTCGGACCCTCATCACATCAGAGCTTCTCCTACGTGTTCACCCATCGGACAAACAACAGTGGCTTCTCGGGCCACTTCTACTGGTTCTTCATCCTGCCCCTCGGCTTCCTGCTCACCATGTACACCTTCACCGGCTACGACGCCTCTGCCCATTTGTCAGAGGAGACGCACGAAGCCGAGCGCGCCGCCCCTCGCGGACTGTGGACGGCGATCGCCTACTCCGCGGTCGGCGGCTGGGTGTTGCTGCTCGCCATAACGTTCGCGGCGACTCACATCGCCGCAATCAACAAGGGCGGCGGCGGCGCCGTTCCGATTATCGAGACGGCACTGAGCACGGGCCTGGCGAAGCTAGTCCTCGACATCTCGGTCGTCGGCCAGTTGTTCTGCGGGATGGGCTGTGTCGCGGCTGCCTCGCGGATGGTGTTCGCGTTCTCGCGCGACGGCGCCGTACCAGGGCACTCTCTGTGGCGACGCCTGAACAAGCACAGGACGCCGACGTGGTCGGTGCTCTTCGTGGTCGTCCTCGCCCTCCTGATCACGATCCCGGCGCTCTTCGGCAACGCGGCCGGCCTCCCGGTGGCATTCTTCGCGGTCACCTCGATCACGACGATCGGGCTGTACATCGCCTACATCCTGCCGGTCTTCCTCCGCTGGCGGATGGGGAGTCGGTTCGAGCCGGGGGTGTGGAACCTCGGCAAGCACTATCGATGGATCAACGCCATCGCCATCATCTGGGTCGTGCTCTGCGTGATCATCTTCTGTCTGCCGACGTCACCCTCGGCGGTTCCGTGGGACAAAGGCTTTAGCTGGAGTAGTTTCAACTACGCACCGGTCGTCACCATCGTTTTGGGACTCGGGGTCTGGATCGCCTGGGTGGCCGGCGCCAAGCGATCGTTCAAGGGCCCGGTGAGGACGATCGACGATCCCGACGTCGGCACGCCGGAGGATGCGGCGCTGATGCCCGTGAACTGAGCTCTGGAGCGGACCGGGCGACATAAGACGCCCCGACGCCTAGGAGCGCGAGTTGAGAGAGGTCGACTGAGCGACGATCGGACTGGTCGCCGCGGATTGAACCGGCCTCCCGGCGGGTAGAGCTCCTTCATCCCAGCGTTCCGCCTGGGACCAGCCGGCAGCGTGCCGCGCGGAGGGATCGTCATGCCAGAACCAGTCACGAGCCACCCGGGACGGTGGAAGCGCTCGCGGGTGGCCGCCCGGGTGGAGCAGCGCACTGCCGGAAGCCGGTTGCTCTATCGCGCCGACCACTACAGTTCGCTGCCCGTTGTCGCCGTCGCGGCCGGAGCCGCACTGGTGTGCGCCCTTGCAGTCGGCATCGCCCTCGGATTTCCCAATGGATGGGTCGTCGCGTTCGAGTCGGGGACATCGGCTGTGACCTTGGCCATGGTGTTCGTGATCCAGCACACACAGAGTCGGGAGCAGGCTGCCACCCAACGAAAGCTCGATGAATTGCTGCGGGCATTGCCAGGGGCCGAAAGCGGGCTCATCATGCTGGAGGAGGCGTCCGAGGAAACGATGAACGAGGTGGAAGAAGGGCAGCGGAGCCTCAAGCGCAGCCAGGGGTGAACGACACGCAGTAGCCCGCGCCGGCGACGTTCGCGCAATGATCACAGAACGTTCACCTCCAAGGGCCCCGGATAGTCAACGCCGTCGGGGGACACCGGGCGAGCTGAGCATGCACGCGATGCGAAATAGCGTGGGGCCGATGCATGCGGTCGAAACCACGTCGGTGTCGATGCCGGTCCCGACTCGTGAAGCGCCTACTCCGAGTCGTAGGTGGTTCATCAGAATCGCTGCATTCGCCGCGTTGGCGGCGGGAATCGGGTGGCTGATCGGAAACCAAGTACAGGCCGATGCGCAGTACGGCCGGGCGCACACCGCGCTGAGCGACGCACGACACCAGAGAACGACCGTGCTCTCCGAGCTCGCCGCGGTCAAGGAGAATCTCCGCCTCGTGAATGGCCAGGTAGAACAGACGAACAGGGCGCTGACCAACGACACGGTGCAACTGCGCGAAGTTGAAACCGCCCTGGCCAACGCGCAGTCGAACGTTTCCTCACAGCAATCGACCATTGCCGCGTTGCATTCTTGCCTCGGAGGCGTTGAGCAGTCCCTGAATGCTCTTTCCGTCGGTGACCAGAGCTCCGCGGATAATGCTCTGGTTGCCGTTTCGGCGAACTGTAAAAGCGCAGTGACCGCCGATGGATAGACGAATCGGGCGACTGTTACGAGCCGGCTTGGCCGTTCTGGTGGCGGCCGGGGCGATCGCGGCGACGGCCACCGATATCAACGCCCACCAGCGAGTTCGGCACGAGCAGCAAGTGCTGGCGGCCGCCCGGAGAGCGGTCTGGGAGAAGCAGTCGGACGTCGACTTGACGACGAATGTGACCAAACGGGACAGCGGCATCCGAAACTCCTTGGAGGAAACGGCGGACACCCTCCTAGGGCAGTTGGCCTCCGACCAGACGGCTCTGGCCACGACCACCAATGTGGCCGACACGCAGGGAACGGCGATCGGGACGCTCCAGACCTGTCTCGAGGGGGTCAACGGTGCATTGCAGCAGATCTCTGCCCACAACAAGACCCAGGCAACCGCCGACATCTCCTCTGCCTCTGGAGCCTGTCTCACCCTCGAAGGCGGCGCGAACAGCGGACTTGTCTACCCGTTCGACTTCCCCGACCCCTACGTCCTACGGGTCGGAAGACTCTACCTGGCCTTCGCCACCAACTCGGTCGAGGGGAACATCCAGATCATCGAATCAACCGACCTGGTCCATTGGAGTGCGGTAGGCAACGCGATACCCAATCTGCCATCGTGGGCCGAACCCGGAGGGACCTGGGCGCCATCGGTGCTCCAGGTGGGCGGGACCTTCTTGCTGTACTACGTCGCGATGGTGGCCGGCCCGCGCGACGAAGAGTGCATTTCTGTGGCGACCGCGACCAGCCCGGAGGGACCATTCATCGACAACTCAGACGCTCCGCTGGTATGCCAGTCGGCCCTGAACGGATCGATCGACCCGTCCCCCTTCGTCGACACCACGGGAACGCCGTACCTGCAATGGAAGTCGAACGGTGGAGACGGTCATCCCGCGACAATCTGGTCCCAACAGCTCACTGCGTCCGGCACCAGCTTCGCCACGAGCTCACCCACAGAGCTGCTCACGGTGGACCAAGCTTGGGAAGCCGGGGTGATCGAGGCACCGGACCTCGTCTTCTCCGCCGGGAGGTACTTCCTCTTTTACTCGGGGAACGACTGGAACAGCGCGGACTACGCCATCGGTGTCGCAACCTGTCGGGGTCCCGAAGGCCCGTGCGCGGATTTGACGTCACAGCCGATCCTGTCGTCCGGGCCGGGAATGGCAGGCCCCGGAGGTGAATCGGTCTTCTTCGACGCCTCCGGGACACCGTGGATCGCCTTCCATGCCTGGGTACCCGGCGCCGTGGGCTATCCCAACAGCCGGGCTCTCTATCTGCGCCCGCTCAGCCTCTCGGGCGCCGTCCCGGTCGTCGAACCGGCGGCCTGAGGGAGAGGCCGGTCTGCACGCTCACGACGCTTCGGGTGCGAGCTCCTGCCAAATCAAACCGGACAAGCCTTGGATGAAATTGATCCCGTCAGCCTCGGTGTCGTCATCCGTCAGCACGGCGATCACGTAGTCACGCCCTTGGCCGTCGACGTAGCCCATGCTGTTGACCTGCCAGCCGCCGCTGTCGAGGGCAAGCCACCCATTTTTGAGTGCCACCGTTGAGCCGGCCCCCACGCCCGCCGAGACACCCCACGCCTGGTCGGACTCGACGTTCTCCATGAGGCTGAGCTCGTAGGCCTGTGACGCGGGCGTCAGTATGTCGTTGGGGTACGCCACGGTGCGCAGGAGTTGGACCTGATCCGCCGCTGTCGTGGTGGAAAGACCCCAATAGCCGGCTGCGTCGGGATCGGTCTGGGTCAAGCCGGCCGCGGTGTCGAAGGCGTCGAGGGCAGTCGCTCCCCCCTCGCTGTCCCAAAGGTCCTGGGCGTCATCGTTGTCGCTCGCCTCCATCATGGGCACGGCAATCGACTGCTCCGCCGGGGTCAGCGCCTGGCCGCTGGACTGGCCCTGCGCCAGCAGGGTGGCCAGAATGTCGACTTTCATGGTGCTGGCGGTGTCCTGGGCGACGCCGGGGCGGTAGACCGAGGTGACCCCGGTGACGTCGTCGTAGACGGCGGCTGTGACGTCTTCGGTCGTGCCCGCCAGATATGCGGCCACACCGGGCGCGTCAAAGAGGTCCTCGATCCTGGTCGTCACACGCTGGGTGGCGGCGGTGATGGTGGAGGTGGTGGACGTCGGTTTCTTGCCTCCCTTGCGGGGTGACTGCAGGCTGGCGCGACGAACCGGGTCCGGGGTGCGGATTTTGACGACCGCGCCCGCCGCGCAGGCCAGTCCGAGCACACACGCGACACCGATGAGGTTGCGGCGGCGGCGCCGGGACCTGGCGCGACGGCGCTCCTTCCTCGACACGGGGCGATCGGACGCCCCTGTGCCCGGGTTTTTCGGTGAGCGATCGCTCCCCGGCGGCATGGGACAAATGGTAACGAGGACCGGGGCGCAACCACGGTGATAGCCGGTCTTCGGCGCCCGTAAGGCGGCCTCATGGAATCAGCGCTGGTTCTGCCGGGGGACGGCAACCTCTTCGAGCACGAGGTGGATCGTCGCCGCCACCGGTATCGCGATCAGCGCTCCGATGAGTCCGAGCAGAGTGCCCCCGATCAACGTGGCGATGATGGTCAGGCCAGGCGTGACCTTGACGGTGTGCTTCATCACCCTCGGGTTCAAAAGGTAGTCCTCGAGGTAGCGGTAGACCACATAGAACCCGACCGTGGCGATCGCGACGGGGACTCCCTTGGTGAGCGCAACGAGCGACACGATGACGCCGGCGATGGTCGATCCCACCAGCGGGATGAGGTCGAACAGTGCCACGACCAGCGCCAACAACACCGCGTACGGCACTCCGAAAATGAGGAGCCAGACATAGGTGCCAACGCCGGAGATCAGCGACGTGACCAGGTTTCCCAACATGAAACCGCCTACCCTCCCGAAGACCTCGTCGGTGAGCAACTCGGCCCTCACCCGCCGGCTACGGGGGATCAGAGAGAGCCACAGCTTCTTCACCCCCGGTAGGGCGATGAGAAAGTAGATCGTCAGAGCGACAACGCTGATCGTCGCCACTCCAAGGGAAAGAAGGAGCTTGCCTGCTCCGAGTACCCCACCGATGGGGATCTTCAGCTTTGTCTTCCCCTTGAGGTAGCTCGTGAGATGCAGCTTGACCGCGAGCTTGCCCGCCCATCCCTTTCCTGCCGCAATATTGGCCTTGTACTTGGGGTAGTTCTTCACCAGCGTCTGAATCTCGTGGGAGAGCGGCGAGACCGCGGCGAGGACGAATAACGCGATAACGAGCACAAACCCCAGCGTCACGAGACCGACGGCGACGCCGCGCGCCAGGCCGCGGTTGACGAGAAAGACAAGGATCGGATCCAGTCCGACTGCGATGAACAGCGCAAGACCGATGATCACGAGCACACTCGATATGTCCGCGACGCCACGGAACAGTACGTACGCCACCCCCACGCCGAGTGCTCCGGTGAGCCCTATGAAAAATGGGGAGCGGTGGTCGAAAGGGCGGCCGAGCGCACCGAGAGACTCGTCGGACTGATTGAGCTCGCGCTCGACGCTCGTAGGCAGTATGAGGACGTTGCCCGCAGAATCGCCCGATTGAGCCTGGCCAGGTGGCTCGTCGACTTCAGATCCCATCACGCACCACCCGGAGGACGGTGCCGGATGTCCGAGAGGAACGGCAGTAGCACGGGTGATAAATACCCGCCCCTGGCCCGGCAAAACGAAGTCGCCGGTCAGGACTTAGTTCTCGTCCGCCTTGGTGCGACGGACGATGCACTCGGGGCAGATCCAATCATCCGCGTCGACCTCGAAGCGCCAGCCCTCGCGCAACGCCATGGCCTCTAACTCCGTGGGAATCTGAATCACCCCTCGGGGACTTTCAGGGCCGAGCAGGTGGCACCACCGGCAGACCACGAGCCCGGGCACATCAGGCATGCCTTCAGAATAATCGGCTGCGCTCAGCCCGCGCCCGGCCGTAGACGCGGGGAACCATCGGGCAGAGCCGGACCTCGAGCGAGCGAGGGCAGCAGCCGTCGCGCGGTATAGGCGGACACGGCGCCCACAAGACAGCCCCAACAGATGATCGCGAGCACCGGATCGTTCGTTCCGAAAGTGCGCGCGCCGGGGACATCGGCGAAACATGCAACAGCGGAAAAGACCAAGACGATGCGAAGCGTCCATCCTTCGGCCACCACCGCGAGGAAGACGAAACCCCAGGTCTCGTACCAAGGCCAGATCACCGGGCCGAAGACGACGAATGCCAGGAGGCTCCACCCCAACGCCTGGAGATCACCGATCCGGCGGGAGTTTGCGATCAGGGCGACGGTGATCAGCGCGGCAAGGACAAGGCCGGCCGCACGAGCACCCCCGACGAACGCGCCGGAGTGCTCGCCACCACCGAGCAGCCCAACCAGGTGGTTCAACGAGAGACC
>Ga0182030_10006695_pt1 | contig 24230 bp, 24 predicted proteins | sample 812S3MmetaG_FD_121299 | JGI IMG/M metagenome (GOLD analysis project Ga0182030, IMG submission 121299) | Permafrost microbial communities from Stordalen Mire, Sweden - 812S3M metaG (Illumina Assembly) | ecosystem: Environmental > Terrestrial > Soil > Wetlands > Permafrost | place: Sweden...
AGGCCGATAAGCCGCAAAATTTAACTGTTATAGCGGAATAAAAGATGTGTGCATAGGCAGGGGGGACATTCCAGTTTCCGCTAAGGCGGAAACCGGATAAAAGATGTGTCCAAACGGTAGCTGGCCGGCAGGCAGGGCTTTGCGCGGGGCACGCCCCAGTTAAAAGCCAGTTGTTGCAATTTGAACTGCACCCGATATGTCTTTATTAATAATGGCTGTTTAGAAAACTTTATCTTTGGTAAAATTTAATGCGATTGTTTAGCAGGCTTTTTGGCTTTTTGAAGAATAAGGAAGAGGAACCGGAGCATCGGCTGGCAGATTATAGCCAGATGGTAGTTGACATACATTCGCACCTGATTCCGGGAATTGACGATGGGGTTAAAACCATTGATGAGTCAATATTTTTGCTCAGGCGTATGGAGGCCATGGGTTTTAAAAAGGTAATTACTTCTCCCCATGTAATGGCCGATGGGTACAATAACTCCCCCGAAACAATTTTAAGCGGCCGCGATGCCGTAAGGGAGGCAATAAAGGCTAATGCCATTAATATTGAATTTGACGCTACCGGTGAATACAATATTGATGAGGCTATGTACGAACGGATAGAGAAGGGACGTTTGCTGCCTTTTGGGAAGAATTACCTGATGGTAGAGATGCCGTTTTTGGCTAAGCCGGTAATTATGGGTGATATAATGTATAAGCTTCAAACTGCCGGTTATAATGTTATTTTAGCACATCCTGAGCGATACGCTTATTTTCATGAGAATGATTTTGACGCGTATAATTCGTTAAAGGACAGGAATTTATTGTTTCAGATTAATATTGCTTCTCTTGCGGGTGTTTATGGCAAAGCTGCCAAATTTACGGCTGAGAAAATGATAGATGAAAACATGGTGAATTTTGTAGGTACTGATATGCACGGCATGAAACACCTTGAAATACTGGAGCAATGTTTAAAACAGAAATACCTTGCCAGGATATTGAATTACGATAAATTACTGAACAAAACACTTTTATAGTTTATGCCTTTTATAGATACTGAATTTAAAGGACTAAAGATTTTTGAACCCCGGGTTTTTGCCGATAGCAGGGGATACTTTTTCGAAAGCTTCAATAAGCAACTTTTTACTGAAGCAGGAATTTACAGCGAGTTTGTGCAGGATAATGAATCACGGTCGCAACGGGGTGTACTGCGTGGATTACACTATCAGCTTAATCCGACGGCGCAGGCAAAACTTATCAGGGTAGTGGAAGGTGAGGTGCTGGATGTAGTAGTTGATATCAGAGTTGGTTCGCCTACGTATGGCAAATCTTATGGCCTGGTGGTTTCTGCCGAAAATAAAAAGCAATTATACATACCCCGTGGGTTTGCCCATGGTTTTCTGGTGCTGAGCGATACCTGTATTTTTCAGTATAAATGCGATAACTATTACTCGAAGGAGAGTGAGGGTGGTATTCACTTTAATGACCCGCAACTGAATATAAAATGGGGATTTGATTTGGCTAACGCTATTGTTTCTGATAAAGACAAGGTGTTACCTGTTTTTAAAGATTGTAAAAACAACTTTGTATTTGAATAATGAGCAACATACTAATTACAGGAGGCGATGGGCAGTTAGGCAGCGAGTTGAGGAAAGCAGCTTCGTTATATCCCCATATACATTTTGTGTATACCGACAAGGCAGAACTGGATATTACAGATAGCCATGCTGTTAACCGGTTTTTGCAGGATGGGAAGTTTAAATACCTTATTAATTGCGCCGCTTATACGGCGGTTGACAAGGCTGAAACTGAAAAAGAGGCCGCCTTTGCTATTAACGCGCTGGCGCCAGGTATTTTGGCCGGGGCTTGCCGGCAATTGGGTATAAACTTTGTGCATGTTTCTACTGACTTTATTTTTGACGGTACCCTGGCACGCCCTCTGCTTGAAGATGATGACGCCAATCCTTTAAGTGTATATGGCGCAACTAAGCTGGAAGGGGAATTAAAAGTGCTGGCAAAAAATCCGGAGGCTTTGATACTGAGAACATCATGGGTCTATTCATCGTTTGGCAACAACTTTGTAAAAACGATACTTAAATTGTGTAAGGAGCGCGAAGTGCTGGGTATTATTTTCGACCAGATAGGAACGCCAACTTATGCCGCAGACCTGGCGCTTGCTATACTGGCAATTACGATAGATAAGGAATGGATACCGGGAGTTTATAATTACAGCAATGAGGGTGTAGCCAGCTGGTATGATTTTGCCATAGCTATACGCGATAATGCGGGGCTTAAAACACGGATAAACCCAATAGAAACCCAGCAGTACCCAACCCCTGCTGTCAGGCCTAAATACAGCGTGTTGAACAAAAAGAAATTTAAGGATACTTTTAAACTGGAAATACCTTACTGGAGAGATAGCTTGAAAAATTGCATGGAACTACTGAAATAGAAACATATGAGATATAATGGCATTGATATTGATTTTTTGGTTTCCCTCGCCCAAAAAGCCGGCGATGCGATAATGGAAGTTTATGGCCGCGATTTTTCGGTTGAAACCAAAGATGATAAATCGCCTTTAACTGAGGCAGATAAAAAGTCGAATGAGGTAATTTTGAAGGGTTTGAAAGAGGCTTATCCTTCCATTCCTTTAATCTCGGAAGAGAATAAACTTATTCCTTACGCGGAACGGAAAGATTGGAAATCCTTTTGGCTGATAGACCCGCTGGATGGTACCAAAGAGTTCATAAAAAAGAATGGCGAATTTACCGTTAATATAGCCTTGATAGAGGAGGGTGTACCTGTGGTTGGGATAGTGTATGTTCCGGCCCAGGGTAAAACGTATTATGGGGTGAAGGGCGAAGGTTCTTTTAAAATAGAAAGCAGGGGCAATAAACCCGAACCTATTTTAAATAAAGAACATTACAGTACTAAGCAGAAGGTAACGGTGGTTGGCAGCCGTTCGCACCTGGATGAAAACACCATGGCCTTTGTTGAACAGCTTAAAGCCGAAGGGAAAGATGTTGAGTTTAGTTCTTCAGGCAGTTCTATAAAATTCTGCATGGTGGCAGAAGGGAAGGCTGATGTTTATCCCCGTTTTGCCCCTACCATGGAATGGGATACCGGTGCAGCCCAGGCGGTGGTTCTTTATGCCGGTAAAAACGTGCTGGACCGTAACACGGGCCAACCTCTTGTATACAACAAAGAGAATTTGCTTAACCCGTATTTTATAGTTGAATAGTTTAAATGCAGATATGAGTATATAGTATATAGTATTTAGACAAATACACCGTCCTGTAACCATAGGCATTAACTTAAAGAAAACGCAAAACCTTTCGGGTCTCAGCCCAAACTATAATCCACCCAAAGACTGAAAGGTTTATTTTCTTTTTCGCGCTAAGTCAATGATATTGGACCTGTAACCGGAAAGAACAAACCCTCAAGTCTAAATACTTAATACTTGCTACTTAATACCTGTTATTAATAAATACTAAAACCAATGTTCGGATCCATTCAGTTAGATTTTCACCGGCTCGAAACATTTGTTGAGCCTGTTGCAATTATTGCAGGTGCTTTTTTGGTAAGCAGAATACTTAGTGAACTGGTTAAAAGATATATCAGGCGCAGCGCCCGGATACTTAAAGTAAACCCTACCAATTACTCGTTTTTGCAACATGCGGTTAGCATGGTTATTTTCCTGGCGGCGGTATTTTTCGTTTTCAGGAGTATCCCGCAGTTGCGCGATATAGGCACTACCTTTTTTGCCGGTGCAGGTATATTGGCGGCCATCATCGGTTTTGCATCGCAGGAGGCGTTCAGTAATATTATCAGCGGCATATTTATAGTGATTTATAAGCCATTCAGCGTGGGCGATAGTATTAAGCTGTTATCGAACGGCCAGGGAGGAACTGTAGAGGATATTACCCTGAGGCATACTGTTATTAAGGGTAATGAGAACCGGCGGATTGTAGTGCCCAACTCGGTGATAAGCCGCGAGCAGATATTGAATTCATCTATTGCTGATTTGCGCATACAGCTTTACCTGGAGGTGCTTATAACCTACGAAAGTAAGCAGCAGCGTGCCATGGATATTATGAGGGAAGAGGCTGTAAAGCACCCGCTTTGTTTAGATTGCAGGAGTGTAGCGGATAAAGCCGCTGGTAAAGAAGTGACAGATGTAAAGTTGATTGGTTTTGAGCAAAAGGGAGTGAGGCTGCGGGCTTTTATATGGGCAGCAAGTGAAACAGACGCGGCCAATATGAAATTTGATTTGTTTAAGACATTGAAGGAAAGATTTGATGCCGAACAAATAGGTTTTGCCCATGATGCCAATATCCTGGAAGTAAGAAATGAACAAGTGTAAGTTTGGGAGGATGCAAAAGAATTTCGCACGGAGAGAATGCAGAGAAAATGCCGGATGCGTTGTAAATAAAAGACCGTATTAATAAAATTTCGAATTAAGTTTGTTTTAAACTTTGTTTTATGCCAAAGAGCCTTATCAAGCGCCTGAAAAAATTTAATGCTGACCGCGACCCTGAAATGGTGAAGTTGAAATATGAGGCATTAAAGGAAAGCCCGTTTCGTTTTTTCAGGGGTACCTGCCATCTTTTCTATGAAGACTTACCTGAGAAATCGTTTATTCTTCATTCGCCCAAAACCTGGATTTGCGGTGACCTGCACCTTGAAAACTTTGGCACCTTTAAAGGCAATAACCGCGTTGCTTATTTTGACATGAACGATTTTGACGAATCTTTCCTGGGGCCATGCCTGCTGGATGTAGTGCGGCTTTGCACCAGCGTGTTTCTGGCATCGGGCCTGGTGAAAATAGAGAAAGCGGACTGTAGGAAACTGGTTAAAGCGTTATTGCACTCGTATGCCTCTAACCTCGAGGCCGGTCATATCAGGTACATGGAGCACCGCACCGCCAAAGGTTTTGTAAAAGATATGCTTGACCACGCCATGCAACGCCAGCGTATAGACATGCTGAAACAGCGTGTGGTGTTTTCGAAATCAGGCCTGGCTATAAAACACGATGAGTTAAAGGCATTTGCTGCCAGGGAAGAAACCAAACATGTGGTTAAAAACGCCCTGGGCGCATGGGCTAAGGAACATTCCAATAATCCGGGGTTTTATAAGGTTATTGACATTGCTAACCGGGCTACAGGTACCGGTAGCATTGGCATTGAAAGGCACCTGGTATTGGTTAATGGCAAAGGCAAACCTGATGGCTATTATTTGCTCGACATAAAAGAGGCGGTAGTGCCCAGTGCTTTTGAGTTTTTAAAATTTAAGCAACCGAAGTGGAAAAATGAGGCGGAACGTTTAATTGGCATTCAGGGCAGGGTACAAGCTGCATCTCCGGCCTATTTTAACTCTATTCAGGCGGGTAAAAAATGGTTTGTAATGAAAGAACTTCAGCCGTTGGAGGATAAGGTGGATTTTAACCTGTTGCAAAAGGATACTGAAAAATTTACCCAGCTATTAACGGACATGGGCGCAATTATTGCCTGGAACAACCTGAGGGCAGGAGGCAGGCAAGGCTCAGCAATAGCTGACGAACTGATAAAGTTTGGCCGCAACCTTCATAAACAGGAGGATGAAATAGTAAACTATGCCGAAGCTTACGCCTCAAAAATTGAAAAATACTGGCAGGAGTTTAAGAGTGAGGAGGTGTAAGTTCAATTAATTAAACATAATTTGGCTGTGCCTGATTAATCTCCCGTAGCATTAAATACAACTGGTGCGCCTATAAGAGGCTGGTTGAGGCCATTCAATATCTTAACGGTAACGTTTTGATTTCCCATGGGTGGCCCCAGGGTCCAGGTAACCTGGGCAAGGCCGTTTTGGTCGGTAAACAGATTATAGGCAGATAAAGTGCCTCCGCCATGTGTTACAGTAAACAACAATGGCTGGCCGCTAACGGGCTGGCCATTTGAATCTGTTACTTTTAGCACCAGGGGTTCAGGTAGGGTACTAACCACGTTTGCGGTCTGGTTATCGCCCGAAATTTTTGTTACCTGGTAAGGGGCCTGGTAGAAAACAGAATCTGAGGTCCAGCTTTGGTTAAACAGGCCTATGTTGCTGCCAAATACAGGAACAACAGTTTGTGCGTCGGTCAGGACAGACCAGCCAGCAGTCCGGCGAATAAAAGGTGCCGTGGTTCCGCTGTGGTTTACCTGTTCAATATTTCCTGCTATGCCCACGGTGAATTGCGGGCCGGTTATGGTATAAAAGGTGGAACTTATTTGGGTAAGCAACGAAATGTCAGCACTGAAATTTATTGCCTGCGAGAAAGTATCAAAGGCTACAAGATTGGAAGGCGCTAAACTTTGCAACGGTTGCCAGGTGCCTGACTGGTATTGAAGGCCGGCGGTATAAATATTATTTGAAGACCAGTTGAGGATGGTATTAATAGTATCGGAGCCGGCCGAGCCACCATTGGCGTTGGCAACGATGCTAAGTTTTAATTTAATAACTATTGGCACCATTACATTTCCATTAGCGGTCCATGCCTGAACCTGCGGGGCGGCATTAACATTGTAGGTTGCAAGCAAGGTATCATGGCTCCATGTATAAGGCACTACGCCCTTTAGGCCTATCTTTAAACTTTCGCTAAGTGGCGTGTTGCTTGTTTCCATTTTAAAATTTGTCAAACCCAGCGAATCGAACGAAAAGGTAAAGCTGAGATTAGGCTGAACGTTGAATTGGCCGGAAAGCAAACTCATTTCAAAACCTGAATTGTGATAGATGGAAAAGTTTGAGATAGTATTAGTAACGCCGGCAGATAACTGGCTGGAGTCGTTGATTGGTATTTGAAAATTAAAAGTACCATTTTTAAAAACATCTGCCATAGTGGCCTGGGCGGTTTGTATGTAAAAATAGCCCCCGTTAACACTGGTAGAAGTAACTTTCCGGATGTAACCTCCGTTAGTGCTACCCACAAGGATGTCACCTACCTGCACGTTAATGTTAGGTGTGCTTGGGGTAAAAGAATACATGTAAACCCCATTGGCTGGGGTAATTCTATTAACAACTAATATCCATTGGGTTGAATCAATAATATGCACGTTGCTCCAAACCTGAACTACGCCAGAAGGCGGAACCGGAGTGGTTTTTTTATCCTTTTTGCAAGAGCTGAAGGTGATTAACAGGGTACTGGCAAATAATATCAGGTAAAACAATTTTCTCATAGGTCAGTTTTGCTTATTTCTGTTACTCGTTCTTTTTTTGGTTACTAATTGGGGCTAACCACCTTATTATTTGGTTGGAAAGTTAAGTTTTACATTGGAATTGACCAAATCTTTTTAAAATGGCCGTTTGCTATAATGAAATGTATTTTTTGTATTTTGGTTGTTATTGAGTGCAATTGCATTGCCTTGAATCTGTATAAAGGCGTTGTTTTTGAATAAAAGACCTGAGAATCGGGGTCCCGGGAATGGTGCAAAACAGGTATCCTGCTGCAATATCAATTGTCGATATTTTGTATCGCCGGGAGGGCAATAGATTTCATTAAATATCTATGAAACTGTTTAAAATTAAATCCAAATGCAATTTAACACAAAGAGTATATTTTTGGTGTTCCCTGCCTACCGGCAGGCAGGTTTGTATTGCACTTTGTGTGCTTTGTGTTAATATGAATTTCTTTTCTTTAATTTTAAACAACTTCTATGGCATTGTTTGATGTAACTTATATTTGTAAAAATTGCACCTATGTTTGAGCCGCTTAATACTGAATGGAACCGGAAAACCGGGATATTGCCGGGGAGGGGCCAAACAAGCCTGCTGGGGATAAAGCACGGTGTTGCATATTTTACCTGGACTGACCTTAAAGGAAGCGTTGTTTTTTTGCAATGCGATGAATGGGTGCTTAAAAAGCACTTTAGTTTTAAGACTAAGAGTTTGGAAGAACTGGCTAAGGGACCATTAAATAAACTTGAAGAGTTGCAAAAGAAAAAGACCAGGTTTTTTAAATATCCTTTTGAAATAGGGTAGTAATTGATTTTGTTTCAGGAAATGAATTGCAATGTTGCAACGATTTGGATACAGGACTGTATTTGAGGATGAATGATGTATAAATGCCTGATTGCCAAACAATATTTTTTTATTTGTAAAAATTCGTTGGCAAGTAGTTATTATTAGTATTATTGAATTCTAATTTAATCAGGATATGGCAGATACTTTAGGTTACTCAGACGAATTAAAGGTTGCCGTTTCAATTGCGCAATCAATTGCCAAGGAATATCAAAACAACCAATTCTCTTCGGGGCATTTACTTAAAGCCCTATTACACAAGGACGTGGGTTTAATGAGTTATTTGCTTGCCAAGCAGAAGGACGTGGGTTACCTGGAAGAGTGGGCCGATGTTCGCATTGAAGGCTATCCGAAATCAGGCAAGCTTGATGCTATTACCAGAGGTGATGAGCATATTTATACTATTATGGAAGAAGCCGATAATGTGCGGCTTAAACTGAATAAAGACTCTATTGACCCGGTTTGTGTGCTGGCTGCCCTTTCAACCCCTGGTGTTGGATTTACGTACGACCAGCTTAAAACTTTTCCGCTTACTACTGCCGAGATATTAAACGACCTGGTAGAGGCTTCTGACCTGCAAACTGCAGTTGGTGCTGCAAAACACGCTGGATCGGCCAATGGCAGCAGTGGTGGAGGAGATGTAAAAATGAATGCCCTGCAAAAGTATTGTGTTGATAAAACAGCCATTGCCAAAACTGGCAAACTGGATCCAATTGTGGGTCGTGACCGGGAAACCCGGATGATTGCCGAAGTATTAGGGCGGCGCTCGAAACCCAATGTTATAATTATTGGTGAACCCGGAGTTGGTAAAACTGCGTTAATTGATGGCTTTGCGTTGAATATTGTAAATGGAAAGGTGCCTGATAACCTTAAAAATGCAATTCTATTTGAATTGGACTTTGGTTCACTGGTAGCAGGTGCATCTTATAAAGGAGAAGTTGAAGACCGCCTGAAGAATATTATTAAAGAGATAAAGCAGTTTGAAAAGGCTATCCTGTTTATTGACGAAATACATACCCTGCTGGACAAGAATGGTGGTGCTTCGGGCGCCGCCCAGCTTTTGAAACCTGAACTGGCAAGGGGAGAGGTAACCCTGATTGGCGCTACTACCAATGAAGAGTATCGCAAACTAATTGAGCCTGATGAGGCCTTTAGCCGCCGGTTTGAAATTATAAAAGTTGAGGAACCTGATGAAACCACTGCTGCCAGGATGTTGCAGATGGTAGTTCCTTATTACGAAAAGCACCATGATTTGAAGGTTGGAGAAGGAGTAATTCCGGAAGCTATCCGTTTGGCAAAGCGATATGATAAGGACAGGAGATTACCTGATTCAGCTATTGACCTTATTGACAGAACTATGTCTGCAGTACGTATGATGAGCCAGACTTCTAAAGAAGAGATGGATGCGTTTTTGACGGGTTTGGAAGTGCTGGAAAAGAACGAGGCGAAATATAACGAGGTTGAGTTACTGAAAGAAGTGCGGTGGTTTTATTCTCAACTAAAAGATAAAGTAAGCCCCATATTATTCAGCCTTATTGAAGAAGATAAGGATGTAAACAAAATGGATACTGCTGCTGAATCCATTGCTTATATTAAAGAAGTATTAGTGAGGCTAAAAGAATATGCAGGAAATAAGAAGGGCGAAGTTGAAAAAATAGACATACTCTCGGTAGTGGCGCATAAAACAGGTATTCCGTTGGGCAAGGTGCAGACTTCGGAGAAGGAGCGTTTGCTGAACATGGAAAGCTGGTTGAGGAAACGCGTAATAGGACAGGACCATGCGCTGAAATCTGTGGCTGAGGCTATTCTTGAATCGCGTTCGGGCTTAAATAAGGTGGGGCAACCGGTTGGTTCGTTCTTCTTCCTGGGGCCTACCGGAACCGGTAAAACGGAGCTTGCAAAATCATTAGCCGACTTTTTGTTTGCCGATGAGAATTCGATTATCAGGTTTGATATGAGCGAGTTTAAGGAAGAACAATCTGCCGCGTTATTATATGGCGCTTCGCCGGGCTATGTGGGTTATGAAGAAGGAGGGATGCTTGTAAACAAGATACGTGAACAGCCTTATTCGGTGGTATTGTTTGACGAAATTGAAAAGGCACATAAATCTGTGTTCGACTTGTTTCTTCAAATTTTAGATGAAGGTAAATTGAATGATAAGTTGGGTAAGGTGGGCGATTTCTCTAATGCGCTTATCCTGTTTACCTCAAATATCGGCAGCGACCATATTGTTGAAAGTTTTGGGAAGGGTATAATACCGAAGAGTAATGAGTTAATGGAAATAATGCAGAAGTTTTTCCGTCCGGAGTTTTTGGGCAGGCTAACTGAGATAATTCCGTTTGCACCTATCAGCGAGAAGAACGTGGTGAAAATATTTGAAATTCACCTGAAAGGACTACTGAAAACGCTGGATAAGATGGGTATTCAGTTGAATATCACCGACCCGGCTAAGGAAGTATTGGCAAAAATGGGATTTACGCCAAAATACGGAGCAAGGCCTATTACCGGAACGATAAGAACACAACTGAGAAGGCCTCTTTCAAGAATGATTATTTCAGGCGAGATATCGAAAGGCTCGGTGGTTAACATTTCTACCAATGATGCGGGGGAAATTGTGTGGAAAACAACCTGATTGTCAATACTTTAAAGGGAGGTTGTTTTTTTAACCTTCAGTTAATAAGATACTAAAAGGGGTCAGGGTTCCTAAAATGGGGGGAATTATGGTTTTTAGTAGTGGAAAATGAACATTAAAATTGCATCGTCAGGCATTATAGAAGGGTGCAAAAAACAAGATTATTAACAGGCTTTTATAACCGATTTTATATTGGCATAAGTGCCAAAAAAAATAATCGTTTTTGAAAGAAACGTTTTACATTTGTAGACTAACTTAAACTTAAATCACTAACTATGTTTGAATACGGAATAGGCGGCAGCGAAAGAAAACTCAACAATGCCAACGAAGCATTTGCTGACATTCAAATGAACAGAACCATTTTTGTTCAGAAACTGACGGGTGAAGCACCTTATGCCCCGCAGGCAGTTTACGATCTTAAAACTGTTGATGAAGTGTTTGGGCACTTTCAGCCGGCCGTAGAGGTTGAGATGCATGCGGAAGACGGCTCGTCTTTTAATGAGAATCTTAATTTTAATAACCTGGGCGATTTTGGCCCTAAGGGAATTCTTAAAAAAAGCAAGTACCTGCAGGAAACCAATGAGATGAAAGAACAATCGCTTAAAATAGTGAAAGAACTTAAATCTAATAAGGCATTGCAAACCATCCTCCAAAACCAGGACAACAAGGCTGCGTTTTTAGCCGGATTGCAAGCTATGATTAAAGAACTGGAAGAAGCAGGCGCTTAATTTTTTAATAATTTATTTTAAAGTCAAAATATAAAGACGATGGAACAGAAATTAGATCCTCAGGCACAACAAGGCGCTGAGAAACATTATAAAGAAAATGTTAAGGCAGGTGGTGAAACTACGCAGGATGTGGTTGCTAAACTTGTAAAATTTGGTGGTTTTAAAGTGTTTGGCAACAGCATTAAAGGAACTGATAACTTAAACCCTGAATTAAAGGCGAGGAAGAAAATATTTTTAACTGATGCCAGTAAAAAAGCAGAAAGAGAAGCGTTGAAAAAAACGCTTGAGTTATGGCAGGAACTATTAGGTGGTTCTGAAACGGCTGCGGAAGCTGTTGAAAAGGCCCAGGCTAAAGCCGAATCTGCTGCACATACGGTTAAATCGAACCTGAAGAAGGCGGTTGATGCGAGTAAAGAACTTGAAAGTTCATATCGCTCGTTGCATCTGTTTTATAAAAACTGCGAGAGTGATAACCTTAAAAACGTTACCATTTTTAACGCCGAGCTTGAGCAATTGAAGGATTTGGATAACCCATTATTTTTTGATGCCATTGCTGAGGAAATAAAACAGAACTACGACCGTTTGGATTTGAAGAATAACTACTCGTTGTTGAACATACCCGGTTATCTGGGCAGCAACCAGGTGGTTGACAAATGGGCAAAACTTGCGCACGACAGCAAAGTGATGCTGGTAACTGATTTCGAAAACCTGGAAACCCCGGATTCAGTAGCTGAGTTTTTTGAAACAGCGCATCTGGCCGGAGGCGAAGCGCATAAATCAAACGTTATGATTGCGGCCAACTGGTTGGTAGGCAGAGGCAAAGACGCTGAGATTGAAGAAGAAGAAGACGTTTATGTAGCCCCGTCATCGGCATTGGCGGGTAATATTTACAGAACTTTGATGTCGCAGGTGGCTGCCGGTAAAAAATTCGGTGGGTTAAATGAAGTAAGCGGTACGCGTTTTACGCTTAAAAAGAGCGAGATAAACAACCTGGAAAAAATGGGTATGATACCGATGGTTAATGAGTATGGTAAGGTAATGGCAATGTCGGCTAAAACCTTGTTTAACGGTGATAACCTCGGTTTGCAAACTTACTCGGTAGTTCGTGTATTCGACCATGTTATGAAGACTTTGATGGACTTTTTGAATCGTCGTGCATTCGAGAATTTTGACTCGAATACTGAGATTGAACTTCGCCAGCAAATTGTAAAATACTTAGATAAGATTACTGGCCCGGGTAAATTGATTGAAAAATTCAAGATTTTAAAATTTGAACAGGACCCTGACCAAAAAGACAGGATTTATCTTGACATTTTCATGACCCCTTATTTCCCGGCGAAGAGTTATGTAGTATCGCTGGACGGACAGAAAGGCGATGATGGAGCATCATGGAAGGGGGATATTGCACAGCAGTAATTATTCATCTTTTTTTTAACCATAAAAACAATTAATATGTCATTTAACGCAGTATTAGACATCGCAGGAAAAAAACACAGACTATTGTCTTGTGATTTTTCACTCAGCAGATCTACCGATAACATCGGAAGACCCGTATCGTTATGGAACGGTGGCACAATCAACATGTCGGTTGAAGCTACTGATGACGTTTCTTTAATGGAATGGGTTATTAAACCTGCTGACCACAAAGACGGAAAGATAGCTTTCCAAAAGATTGAAGAAGAATCGAAAATGGTTGAGCTGGAGTGGAAAAACGGCTACATCGTTTCCTATTCTGTAAGCTACGGCGAAGGAAGCGCCATGATAATCAATTTCACTATTTCAGCAGAGGAACTGCACTATGGTGGCAAAGCACACAAAAACCCATGGCCTAAAGGCGGCGGCGCTAAATAACAACTGCTTATTGCATTTTTATGTGCAAAAGTCATTAATTTTAAAGCACAGTTTCTTAAATTTTTTAGGCAACTGTGCTTTTTTTTCAATCCGTTATTACGGTTAAAACTAAATATTAAGTTGTGGTAACATATTTTAACCTGAAAGCTGAGATAAACGGTGAATCGCCTTTTTCGACCATTTCGGGTTTTACCCTGGTTCAAAGGTTCGATTCTCATCATAGTTTTGAGCTGCGGGTGCCACTGGAAAGTGTAGAAAGTGGCAGCAACCAGCCTTTGGATAAGTCTAAAAACTTTATAGGGCAGAGCATTAAATTTAAAATAAGCGGGGTAACCGGGGACAACAATTCGGGTGCCACTCAAAGCGAATTTAACGGCGTTGTTACTTCTATTGCCATATCGAGGCATGGCGGTGTTGCGGGCGATTTACTGGTCAGGGGCTTCAGTCCTACTATTATATTGGATCATGGCCTTAACACCAAGGTTTTTGGCCAGACTACTTTATCGGGGCTGGTGTCCTCAATTACAGGTAAATACCCTTCAAACGGAATGCGTTTTAAGGTGAACCCGCGCCCTAACCCCAGCCTTGCTTTTATGCATCAGCATAAAGAATCAACCTTTAATTTTTTATGCCGCCTGGCTAACAGGTACGGGCAATGGTTTATATATGATGGCAAAGATTGTGTTTTTGGAAAACTATCAGGTGGTGAAACAGTTCCAATGAAATTTGGCTCTGATCTGACAGCATTTGAACTGAATATTTCGCTGGCCCCAACTAAGTTTAAAACAATGGCAGTAGATGGAACCGGCAAATCAATGCAGGCGCCTTCTTTACCGGTTGAACACCTGGACCAATTGGGTTCCTTTGCGTTCGACCAATCAAATAAGTATTTTTTTGAGGAGCAGACTTTTAATACCGACCAGGGTGTAACTACTACCAGCGATGTTCAGGATATTGCCAGGAACAGGAGGGCCGCTATTGCAGCGGGGCTTGTAAGGCTTTCGGGCACCAGTACCAACGGTAAGTTAAAAATCGGCGGCAATATTTCAATCAGTGCTGATAGTGCCGATAATGGCGCCAGCACAGATTATGGAACGTTTACAGTAATTGCTATTAAGCATACGCTGGACGGAAGGGGTGATTACCGGAATAATTTTGAAGCCATACCATCGGCCCTTGAGGTTCCACCGCTAACAGGGGAAGATGGAAATACACCCTTTATTGCTGCCAATGCAAAAGAGTTCAGTTTGGGTTGATTTTAAATAAAGTGGTAATTATATAATTTAAAATATATTAAACATGTCTTTTTTTCAATCTCCTTTAGGTGTGCAAAGTGCAACAGTTGTTGACAATAAAGACCCCGATCAAATGGGTAGGGTTAAAGTCAATTTTCCCTGGGACGAGAATAGCATTCAAAGTGCCTGGGCGAATGTTGTGCAACCAATGGCAGGTAATACTTATGGTATATACTTTTTACCTGAGGTGGGGGATACCGTATTAGTGGGATTTTTGAATAATAACCATGATTATCCCGTAGTGCTGGGAAGTTTATATACGGGGCAGGGTAAACAGGCCGATTGTTATGATGCAGATAACTATATTAAGGATATTAAAACGAAGGGCGGGAACCTGGTGAGGTTTTATGATAAGCAGGGAGAAGAAGAAATAAAAATAACCAATACTGAAAATGGTAATGAGATTATACTGAATATGAAGGAAAAGAAAATTACTATTAGTTCTCCTTCAAAAATTGAGTTGAATGCACCTGGTATTTTCTTAAACTCATCGGCTATAAAATTAACCGGCGGCGATATTACCATAGCAGCCACCAAACAATACACAGATAAAACGGGTTCAAATTGGGTTAGTGATGGTAACCTTAAACTATCGGCTGAGAACGACCTGGCAGCAGATATAACCGGTAATGCCAATATTCTGGCCCAGAATGCCATGAACCTTGGTTCAAATGCCAAGGTTAGCTTATCGGGTAAAACTGCTGTGGATATATCGGCTACAATCGGGGGTATAACTGTTAACGCTGCAACAACGGCTGATTTAAAAGCAAATGCGCAAATGACGGTTGAATCCAGTGGCATAACCACTATTAAAGGTACTATGGTTATGATTAATTAAATATTATTAGTGCCATGGAATATTACAAACTGCCGTTAAAATTCGGCGATATTATGAAGAAAAAGGAACTGCCTATGTGCAAAGACATAGGTGAGTCTATTTCGCAGAATATACATTTGATGATAACATCGAAGTTTGGGGAATACCGGTTTGATCCGACTTTTGGCAGTAATATCTGGGACAGTGATTTTGAAAATATTTTTGCCAACGATGACTGGAGCGACCGTGTATCAAACTCGTTGAAAGAGATAATAGTTTTGCACGAACCCCGGCTTAAAAATATTGAAGTTACAGCCGAAATTAACCAGGAAGAAATTGCCGATAACAGCGCCAACCCGCAATACAGAATTAAGCAAAAGGTAGTTGTGAGGATTGAAGGCACACTTACCAATACCAACGAACGCTTCAGCACCACACAGAAATTATATATCAGTCCATTATCTTTTGACTAACCATTATGCTACCAGATATATCGCGCGAACGGATACGGAGCCGTTTAATTAAAAATGCCTCGCAGTTATGGGGTGTTCAGGCCTCGGATATAAATGCTTTTGACCCCATTGTAAATATGATGTTCAGCGCTTTTGCGGCTGAAATGGAGAAAATATATCACGAAATTGAATCATCGCATTCGCGGGTGCTTGAGCGGCTTTCAAAGCTGCTGGTACCAGAGGTGAATAAAGGGCCGCTGCCAGCGCATGGCATTATACATGCCCCGGCTGTTGAGCCGCGCGCGGTTGTATCGGCCAATACCCAATTCTATTTTCAAAAGCGGATACCCAGTAAAGAAAGTTCCATACGCGAAACTTTCAGGGACCTTTATTTTACACCGGTAGCCGATACTACTTTGTTTAACGGCGATATTCAATACATAGCTTTTGGCAGGTCTATGTATTCCAATATTGATAGTATACATAAAGAGCGGGTAGCAGAAAGCAGGGGAGCGCGTAAAATTGAAGCCAACGCCGTTTGGCTAGGGCTTGATTTACATGACCGCCTTGATTCTATTAAGGATCTTTCGTTTTATTTTGATTGGGTTAGCAGCTCTGAGCGGGCATATTTTTCGAAATTCCTGTCGTCAACAAAATGGAGCATGAACGGTGTGCCGCTGGATATTATTCATGGCCTGCCCAATGTTAACAGCGATGTTGCAAAAGAGTTACTTGACCCCGAATTTGAGTTTGACCCGGCAAGAAACGTGAGCCGCGATGTGCTTAATTTTTATGATGAGAGGTTTGTAACCATAAGTCTGCCTGAAAGCTTTAAAGGGGGATTACACACGCTTTCAACCCGGTTGCCTGATGAACTGAAACAATTGTTCCCTGAAGCGGAGGTGTCGTTTATTCAAAAGAAATTGTTTTGGATAAAGGTTGTATTTCCGGCATCGCTTTCGGGTGATGTGATTGAAAACCTGTCGTGCTCTATTAATTCGTTTCCGGTAATTAACCGCAGGTTTAACGAGTTTACTTATCGCCTGCAACCGCAATTTAATATTATACCATTAGGGGCAGATGCCGACCACTTTTTTTCTATTCAGGGGGTAAAAACTACAGATGGGTCGAAATACAACAGCAGCTCTTTAGCTGATACCCATAAGATTGGCCCCGGTACTTATGTTTTAAGGCGCGGTGGAATTGAAAGGTTTGATACCCGCAATGCCGGCGAGTTATTGACTTACATGGTAGAACTGCTGAGGGATGAAAGCGCTGCTTTTGCCATTTATGGAAATGAAACATTAAATACAGAGATAAAGGGCTTAAACCAGACTTTAAACGTTATCAGCCAAACGCTGGATAAGAACAGCAGCGGTATGGAACCGGTTAACTACCTGGTAGTGCGGTCGAAAAGCAGGAACGATGTTATTTTTATTGAGTTTTGGAGCACTGCCGGTGAGTTCGGTAATAACCAAAAGATAGGAACCAGGCTATCGTTAGCTTCGGGGTCCAATATCAATAGCGAGCAGATAGTTCTTTTAACCAATACCCTGGGCGGGCGTGATTCGCTTTCTGATTCTGAGACGCTTAACTATTTCAAAAATGCCTTGCTTAGCAGAAACCGGGTGGTTTCAGAGGCAGATATAAAATATGTGTGTACCCGCGAACTTGGAAGTTTAATAAGCGATGTGAAAGTTGAGAAAGGGCTGGAAGTGGACGATAAATCATATTCAGGATTTAAGCGCACAATTGATGTAGTGCTTTACCCGGCCAATGACCTGAACCCTACCTTTCTTGAATGGCGCGACCTATGCCGGAATTTACAGGTAAAGCTGGAAGCTGCTGCCACTGTTTTAACGCCATTGAGGGTAAAATTATATTCACCTGCAAATGTTATGGCAAATGGATATAAGTGAGAGAAATATTAACGAAATTAAATCGGATATTAAGGTAGAGGTGGTGGCCGCCGACCTTATTGAAGCCGGTTTGGATATTGATGATATAGTAATTTCACCATTAGGCCTTTTTGAACGGACCTTCAGGAAGGATATTCTTAAAATGGAAGCCCGGCAGGATAAGCTGGGCAGCAAGGACCTGCTTTTTATTGATATAACCCGTGAGGGGATATACAATACCCTGCCGGAAGCGCTGTTTCACTCTTTTGACGTTAATAAGAAATCGAACCGGTCGGCGGCTTTTATTGAAGAATACAAAAAGCATAAAGCCGAAGAAGAAATTGCGCGCAACTTTTTTCTTGCCGCCGAAAAGGAACTTTACCGTATCAGGGTTTTAACTGAACTGGTGGAACGCAGGTCGATACTGGGTTTTGCCGACCAGTTTAAAGCTGAACTTTTTTTGAATATATGGCCCGAGTTACGCGACCTGTCTGAGAAGTATTTACCGGCCATGTTGTTGCTACTGCCGGTTTCGCATAAAATTGTGGGTGATTTAAAGCTGGCCCAAACATTGCTTTCGTTCGTACTGGATCAAAATATTAATATAAAATTCAGCGATAGGGCGAGGCCGATTGCTAATGATACAGGCAGTAATATTTTAGGTTCACGATATTTAACAACCGATGCGATAATAGGAAATGAAGTGCCTGATTATACCCCTTTGATTGAAATATGTATTAATGGAGTAAAAAAGGGGCAATTAGTAACGCTAATGCCCGGGGGAGAAGCAAGGAAGGTGCTTGACCTGGCCTGCAAATATTTGTTTCCGATAGGGTTGGACATTAATATCAGCATATCGTTGGATATTGAGCATGAAAAATTAATTTTGTCAGATGAAAGTGAGGATGGAAAATTAGGTTTTACCTCACGCTTATAATTCAGAAATTATGTTCTCGAGATTAGATTTTTTGGTGCCCGGGATATTTGTTACCCTGATTGGTTTTTTTGCCACGGCCTTCTTTTTTATGAAAGAAGAGGGTAAAGAAGTGAGTGTTAAGGTATTTATCATTTACTCGGTGGTTACCATACTTACTTTTGTACTGATTGGGTTAACCGGGCTGATTGCTATTGACAGTGCGTCGAACTTTTTTATGGGCCTGCAGGCCGGTATTTTGGTTTTGGGCATTATTCATGTGGCTACGCTTTACAGCCTAAACTCGTGGAGCGAGCAGGATTCTTTGTGGCACGAACTTGTTTTTACGCTTTATATAACTATGCTGGGGGCCCTTATATTTTTGCTGGTGTTCAGCCGGTTTAACAGGCAGGGCTATGCGCTTATTTTTACGTCTGGGTTTATATTGTTCCTGGTGCCTTTCCTGGTAGTAAAATGTTTTGATTTTATGGTAATGATACCCGAAGAGGTATACCCAATGTGGTATTTTCCGGCAGGAGAGGTGGATCTTGAAATTCCGGAAGATGTAATGGATGATGAAAGTATTATTGTGGTTGAGTTTCAGATGGCACGGGCTTTAGCCGAAGATTCGGAATTGATAAAGAGCAGAAGCAAAATGCCTTTAAAGCTGGAGTTTGGACGTTTCTTCCCTGTTTTTCTTGACCAGTACAATGACCGTAACGCCGGTACCCAGATTGAGTTTTTTGATGAGAACAAGCAGCCATACGGCTGGAACTTTTATATTAAGCCTAAGTGGTATCAAGCGCCCAGGTACATTAATCCTGAAATTACTATCAGGGAAAACGGCGTAAAGGAAAACGATATTATTGTAGCTGAACGAGTTTAATAAAATAGCATATGCTGCCTACTATTAAATATTTTAACGTAAACTGGGTAGATGGAATGAAACTGACGCGCAGTCATTTTTCGGACCAGGAGAATGCTTTTACCGACCGTTTGCGCGATGTTGCGGGCATTAACCTTACCTCGTACAACTACGGCCTGCTTGAACCTGTGCCCGGCAGCGCCAAATCAATTGATCAGGTTGTAGATGTTGACAAAGCCACCCTTTTGCGGGTTAAAATAAATGAGTGCCGGGCTATAACCCCCGGTGGTGTTCGCATTGAGGTTTTGGCCGGTAATCCTTTGAGCCAAAGTAAACCATTAAGTGCCGAGTATAATCTGAGCGGCTCTACTCACGGCACGTTTTTGTATATCGTTTTATCGGTAAACCCGTTTGGCAAATCTCCGCTAGGCGAACCAAATGCGGAAGAGAACCCGCCGCGGTACCCGTTTACTGATTACAAGTACGAGATAAACGTAATGCCGGCCGAGCAGGTTAACCTGGTGGCTAATGGTGCTTATCATATTACCATCGGTAAACTTAAAGTAGTAGGCAACGGCGTTGAAGTTATTGAGAAATATATTCCGCCCTGTGCCAAGGTATGCAACCACCGCGACCTGATGGATATTTACAATGACCTGGATAAAATGTTAAGCAGGCTTGAAAGCGATGCTACGCTGATAGTGCAGAAAATATACCGCAAAGACCAACAGAATATACTGGCAAAAAATGTGTTGTTCTTTACTGATAACCTGTTGAGGTATTTAAGCACCAACATTCACCATTTCAGATGGTTTGTGCCTGAAATGCCTCCTATTTTTATGGTTGAGTATTTTGCAAGTTTTGCGCGCCTGCTTAAAAACTCGCTGGATATGAAAGCCGGAACAGGTAAGGAAGAAATGCTGAATTACTTTAAAGACTGGATAGTAGAGGTAAACCAGGGAGAGTTTGAGGGTATTGTAGACCAGCTGGTAAACATTCAATATAACCATATGGACATTAACGAATCTATTGAGAAGATAGAGGCGTTTAGTGTTACACTTTCAACCGTTATGAATAAGCTTAGCAAGCTGGATTATATAGGTGATAAGAAGAAGACAGATGTGATTGTTACATCGCGCGGAGCAGATGTTGTTGATACACCCAAAAAGAGAAGTTTTTTATTGGATTAATTTAAAAGTGACAAGTAAAAAGTAAAACCGATGAAACCATTGAATGCCCGGGAAAGAACAGGTGGATTATTGAAATTTGCAGCCTTGTTTGTATTTACCCTTATCTTAGTTTTGTTTGCCGTTTATTTCGATTTCTCTGCCGTGCCTAAAGCTGAACTGGAAGGTTATAAGAGCCAGGTAAACGACCTGCAGGCAACTGTGCAAAGTGATAATAAACTAATAAGCCAGATTGGGGATTTGAATAATAACCTGATACAATACCAGAGTAACCCGGGCAACGCTATTGCTGCAAGTGCTGTGGGTAATGGCATTACGGCCCTTTCTGATATTGCTAAAAAAGATTCGGTTTCGTTTACGGGTAAACTATCGGGGCAGGTTGTTACCGGCTATGGTATTGCAGTAAGTTCTATTAATAAAAGCGCCGGCAGCGGTAATGCTTCAGAGGACCTGAAGAAGGTTAAAGACGATTTAAAGGCCTGCCAGGATGATGCAAAGGATAAGAACCAGCAGATACTTACTTTGCAAAACACATTGGCTTTATATCAGAATAAGAAATAGCGGGAATAGTATAAAGTATTTAGTATTTAGACAGATTAACTCTTTTCCAGCTATTGTAAACGGATTATCGAAAGCAAGCAATAGAATAAAGCAGTAAATAAAAATATGCGGGGCGAGCTGGCTGTTTTCTTAATACTTAATACTCAATACTTGATACTAAAAAAAATGATACGGTGAGAAAAACAGTTTTTGATAAGAGTGCTTTATGGTTTATAGGCGGGGTTTGGCTGCTGGCTATTTTGATAAGTAGTTTCAGGGTAATCCATTCGTTAACGGCCAGCTGTCCTGATATTAAAATAATGGTTTCAACGGCTAATGTTGTTGAGAATACTCCTTTTACCGTAAGCTGCATAAGCCCCGGTGTTAATAAGTGGGACTGGGATTTTGGCGATTTTAGCCCGCACGCAAATACGGGTAAAATAACGCATACCTACCGCTCGGCAGGTAAGTACAATCTTAAACTGGTGGTAAACGGTAACCCGAAATGTAACAGCACTTTGCTTATTACGGTGGGCCAGGATGTGAGTGCTACCTCTGCCACGGCAAGCGATAATACGAATGCTTCGATTGACGGGCCAACTACTGCTTATGTCGGACATCCGGTTAAGTATCATGAAACTTCGGGTAAGGCTACCAGCTGGGCCTGGACATCGACCGATTCGAAAGGAATTGATGCTACCGGACAGGACGCTACTTACACTTTTGCAACAGCCGGTAAAAAGACTATTTACGTTACTGTTAACGGAAATAAGAGCAAGGCAAGTATAGATGTTAATGTTGTTGTGCCTTCAGGTGGTGGCCCTGCCAAACCGAAAATAACGGAGGATGCTTTCCGCAAGATGCTTTCGGAGGTGGTGAACAAAAGGGCAGATGTGCCATCGTTTAATAATATACTGTGCAATTTGAAAATGGTAGTAAACTATAAACTGGGTAAGGATAAACCTGCGCAAAAAACATTTGATGATTTTTGCAAGGATATAAAAGGCCATGGTTACCGGACTGAATTTGACCAGGTGAAACTTACTTTTGACCCTAAAGGCTGTGTAAGCGGAATTGATGTGGTAATGCACAAGGGCAGCTCGCGGTTATTGCAGGACAGGTAAATTGGTAATGTCAATGACTTATGGCTGAACGGTGAGATTTAACCTTTCAGGTCTCTGCATTGCCAATTGCCGGACTAAGACCTGAAAGGTTTTGTGCGTTTCGTTAAGTCAATGACATTAGGTAAATTGGTTTGTATTTTTTATTCATTTGAAATAAAGAAAGTTATGGCGGTTGACCTGAAACAGCTTTTATTACTACCTATTGAAGACCGGCAAATAGTGCAGGAAGTGGTGGGCTATACCATTGTGAACGATATGAAAACGTTTGTTTTTGGCCCCGACCAAAAGAAGCTGATTGAAGAGCGTTTTAAGAAGTACTGCAAAAAGTCAAGCGCGGTATTTAAGTTCGACGACCTGAAAGCGAATGTTATTGATAAATTCAAGTAAATTTAACCTGTAAAATAAACTATTATGGGACAACCGGCAGCCAGAATAACCGATATGCATGTATGCCCGATGCTAACACCGGGTTTACCGCCTATACCGCACGTGGGTGGGCCTATTATTGGCCCCGGTGCACCTACGGTATTAATAGGAAAAATGCCGGCATCTGTTATGGGCGATAACTGCGTTTGCGTTGGCCCGCCGGATATGGTTGCCAAAGGTTCTACTACTGTTATGATATGCAGTAAGCCCGCAGCCCGCATGGGCGATACCTGTGGCCACGGAGGCTCTATTATATTAGGGTGCCCTACGGTACTGATTGGCGGGTAGCCCCTCCAAACCTCCCCGAAGGGGAGGCTTAGAAATTTAAAATAAAAACCCCTTCCCCGTTTACGGGGAAGGGGTTTTTATTTGCCCAAAATCGTCATTGCGAAGAAGCAATCCCGAAGCGATGACTACCGCACTGGAGTTTATCCTGCACCCATTCCCGCATTCCTCGGCTGTTTCCTCTCCGTGCGAAAATGTATTCCTCACTACGCAAATACATTGCGCACTACCACCCTAACTTGCATACCAAAAACAACCATTATGGAAACAACTCCCGCAATCCCCCAAAAGTTCGACGAACTGATGAAACTCGAAAAGATTGAACGCCACCACCTCGACATCCTCACCACCGCCGAAAAAGCCGAATTCCTCCAATTCATCCACTCCAAAATCCCCGACTTCCACGGCGAAGAACTAGACCGCTACATAGAACAAACCTCATCCCTCCTCGACCAAAACGAGATATGGGAATTCAACCACCGCAAAATCGAAGTTATAATCGAACGCCATGTTAAAGAAACCGGTGCAATGCCCTCTACTGTCGACATAGCAAACGCAACCAAACTTAGCCGCCCCACCGTGCGCAAACATTTAGCGGCCATCAACACCAGCCCCCACACCATCGACCAAAACAATAGCATAGCATTAATGGTACCCCGCGTAATGGGCGGCGTATTACGTCAAGCTCTCAAAGGCGACCTCAAAGCCTCCAAAATATTTTTAGATGCCGCCAGCAAACAAACCACAACACCCGCCACCGTCATCAACCAAAACAACTATTTACAAATCAACAACATCATCATCAACCAGCAACTCCTCGAACAACTAAAACCCGAACAACTAAAAAAGATTGAACTCATCATCACCGGTAACGATGATAAAGCCCAATAAGCATAATTCCCCTTTCGAGAGGGGCCAGGGGTGTGTGGCTGTTTGCATTAACTCTCCTCCTAATTTAGGAGAGCCTGTCCCGCGGTTTTGGGCGGGAAGCAGCCCTGGAGGTGGTTAGGCTGTTTGTATTAGCTCTCCCTTCGGGACGGGACTCTCCCCCTAATGTGATGGTGAGCGAAGCAATGTCATAGTGAGTAACTTATCAGGGGGAACCCTGATACTTTTAGGGAGTGACAAATAAATACGAATTTTGTCGTGATAGAGAAAGTTTTGGGCAACACAGCACTCAGACTCCTTAGCGTTTATTACCTGA
>Ga0182030_10006696_pt1 | contig 24229 bp, 24 predicted proteins | sample 812S3MmetaG_FD_121299 | JGI IMG/M metagenome (GOLD analysis project Ga0182030, IMG submission 121299) | Permafrost microbial communities from Stordalen Mire, Sweden - 812S3M metaG (Illumina Assembly) | ecosystem: Environmental > Terrestrial > Soil > Wetlands > Permafrost | place: Sweden...
CGGCACCACACCCTCGAGCGCGGCCTCGTAGAGCTGTGACGGGTGACGGGACACCAGCACGCCGCTGGCGTCGGGAACGCCGAATCCCCACGGCAGATCCGTCGGCCGCCCCCACAGCTCGCCATTGATGAAATTACCGATGCGCACCGCGGTGATCCCGATGCCGGGGAGCGGGGCGAGGAAATCGAATACGTCCGGAACGCGCTTGTGCTTGAGCCGCGCAAAGATCATGGCAGCGACGATCACGCCGGTGAGGCCGCCGTGAAACGACATGCCGCCATCCCAGATGTGGAAGGCATTCGTCCAGTTCTCGGCGATCACGTCATGACCATAGATGAGGCACCAACCCGCCCGCCCTCCGAGGATGACGCCCAGGCAGCAATAGAAAATCAAATCGTCGATATCGAGCGGCGTCCATGTCGATCCGGGCCGCCGTGCCCGCAGGCGCGCCAACCACCAGGCGGCGGTGAAGCCCACCAGATACATGATGCCGTACCAATGCACGCGAAGCGGACCGATGCCGAGGACGGGACCGATGGAAACGGCGATGGGATTGATGTTCGGATACGTCAGCATGGCGCTACTTTAAACCGTCGGTCACGCGACAGAAATAGGCCTTGAGGTAGCGGGTCTCCGGAATGGCCGGATGCACCGGGTGGTCCGGGGCCTGACCGCCCTGTTCGAGGATCTGCAGGTGCTTCTCCGCCGCGCGTGCCGCCTTGGCGATCGCGTCCTGCAGGTCTTCCGCGCTCACGTGATAGGAGCAGGAACAGGACACCAGTATCCCGTCGCCGGCCAGCAATTGCATGGCGAGTTGATTCAAGCGCTTGTAGGCGGCCAACGCCTTGGGCAGATCTTTGCGGCGTTTGGCGAACGCGGGCGGATCGACGATGACCACATCGAAGCGCGCGCCCTCGGTCGCCAGCGCCTCGAGCACGTCGAAGGCGTCGCCCTTGCGCGTGGCGACCTTGAGCCCGTTGCCGAGGGCATTCTGTTCGGCCATCTCGAGCGCGGCGGCCGAACTGTCCACGCAGAGGACCTCGGCGGCACCGGACCGGGCGGCGTGAACCGCCCAGGCGCCCACGTAGCTGAACACGTCGAGCACGCGCGCCCCGCGGCGCACGTACCGCCCAAGCGCCCGTCGATTCGCGGCCTGGTCGAAGAACCAGCCGGTTTTCTGACCGAGTGCGAGCGGAACGGCGAAGGCGAGTCCGTCCTCGACCACCCTGCCGAGCTCCTCGAAGCGGCCATGCGCCGTCTCAACGTAGGCTGGCAGGCCCTCGAGCTCACGGGCGCCGCTGTCGTTCTTGAAGAGCAGCGCCCTGCTGCCGAGGACGGTGAGCAGCGCGTCTCGAATCGGGGTCTTGAGGGCCTCCATGCCGGCGGTGCCGATCTGGATCACGCATTCGTCGCCATAGCGATCGACCACCAGCCCGGGCAACCCGTCCGATTCGCCGTAGATCAGCCGGTAATAGGGATCCGCATACAGCCGCTCGCGCAGCGCCAGGGCGATCCGGAATCGCGCCGCAAACCAGGCCGCATCGGGAATTTTCCACGTGGACAACAGGCGCGCGCTGATGAGGGATTTTGGATTGACGTACGCCAGCCCGAGGGCCCGATCGTTGTGGGCCAGCACCCGCACCAACTCGCCCGGCTGGAATTTTTGCAGCGGCGTCTGCTGCGTATCCACCTCGTTGCTGAACACCCATACGTGGCCCGCGTGCAAACGACGATCTTCATTGCGCTTCAGGCGCAGCGTGCGCAATTGCGCCGCAATACCGGATTCAGACATGGAAAGTACTTCGGTTATAGTGGCGCGCATTCTAACTGACGCGGGTCGCGAAGATGCAGCGCAATCGCCTCGGCGCCGAAACGAGCCCGTACCTCCTACAGCATGCCGCCAACCCCGTCGACTGGTACCCGTGGAGCGAGGAGGCGTTTGCCGCCGCGCGGCACGCCCACAAGCCGGTGCTGCTGTCGGTGGGATACTCCGCCTGTCACTGGTGCCACGTCATGGCGCACGAGTCCTTCGAGGATCCAGTGGTGGCCGCCGTGATGAATGAGCTGTTCATCAACGTCAAGGTGGACCGCGAGGAGCGGCCCGACATCGACCGGATCTACCAGATCGCCCAGCAGCTCATCACGCAGCGCTCCGGCGGATGGCCGCTCACCCTGTTCCTGGATCCGGAGGATCGTCAGCCGTTCTTCGGAGGCACCTACTTCGCGAAGCAGGCCCGCCAGGGCGTGCCAGGATTTGCCGACGTCCTCAAGCGCGTGTCCGCCTACTTCGAAACGCATAGGGACGACATTCGCCGGCAAAACGCCCAGCTCGCACTCGCCTTCGAACGCCTGGAGCCCGCCCACCCGGACGGCGCGATCGAGCTCGACGCGTCGCCGCTCGCGGCCGCCCGCCGCGTGCTCGCGCAGGACTTCGACCCCCGACATGGCGGCTTCGGGCCGGCCCCCAAGTTCCCGCAGCCGGGAAGCATCGAGCGCTGTTTGCGGCAATGGTACGCCAGCTCCCGCACGCCCGATCCAGACCTCAAGGCGCTGTACATGGCGACCCTCACGTTGACCCGCATGGCGGAGGGCGGCATCTACGATCACCTGGGCGGCGGCTTCGCGCGCTACTCGGTCGACGAGTTCTGGAGGATTCCGCATTTCGAAAAGATGCTCTACGACAACGGACAGCTGCTGGCGCTGTATGCCAGCGCGGCGCTTGCCACCGGGGAGCCGCTGTTCCTGCGCACGGCCGCTGAAACGGCGGACTGGATCCTGCGTGACATGCGCTCGCCCGAGGGTGCGTTTTATTCCAGTCTCGACGCGGATTCGGAGGGCCATGAGGGCCGCTTCTACGTCTGGCAACGCGCGGCGATCGAGGCGCTGCTCACACCGGAGGAATTCGCGGCGGCCGTCCGGTGCTTCGGCCTGGACGAGGCGCCGAACTTCGAGGGGGAGTGGCATTTGCACGCGCACGCGCCGCTGGACGATGCCGCCCTGCTCGACGGCGCCCGCGCCAAACTGCTCGCCGCGCGCAACGCCCGCATCTGGCCGGCACGCGACGAGAAGATTCTCACGTCCTGGAACGCGCTCACGATCAAGGGGATGGCGGTGGCGGGCCGCGCACTCGGCCGCCCGGACCTCATCGATGCGGCGGCGGCCGCGGTCGACTTCACGCGCCGTCACCTGTGGCGCGACGGCCGTTTGCTGGCGACCACCAAGGATGGCCGGGCGCACCTCATGGCCTATCTCGATGACTACGCGTTTCTCGCGGACGCGCTGATCGAACTCTTGCAGGCGCGCTGGCGCACGGGCGACCTCCACTTCGCGCAGGAACTCGCCGAGGTCATGCTCGGGCGCTTCGAGGATGCCAACGGAGGCGGCTTTTACTTCACGGCCTCGGACCATGAGCGGCTGATCCATCGCGGCAAGACCTTCAGCGACGATGCGACTCCCTCCGGCAACGCCGTGGCCGCCTCCGTTCTATGCCGGTTGGGGTACCTGCTCGGGGAACTGCGCTATCTCGAGGCCGCCGAACGTACACTCGAGGCGGCGTGGCTGTCGATGAACGAGTACCCGCGGGCCCACATGAGCTGTCTGAACGCGCTCGAGGATTTCCTGGACTCGCGGCAGGTGCTCATCATTCGCGAGTCGGGGGCCGGCCAAGCGGCGGACACCTCACCCGCCGCGTCCTGGGCCCGCGCACTGGGGGCGCTCTACGCACCCGACCGACTCATGTTCTCGATACCGGCGGACGCCGCGGAACTGCCGCCGGGCCTCGCCGACAAGCGCCTCCTGGACGGAGGGACCACCGCCTATCTGTGCACGGGAATGACCTGCGGCGCACCGTTCACGGACCTCGATGCCCTCGCCCGCCATCTTGCAACCACTCCGCGATCCGCCGCTTGAGATCGCCATGCACGGCCGGTGAAAATTCGGGTGCCTCAGTCCAGTCGAACGCCCACGGCTGTTGGGTGCGCGTGGCCGCCGGCTCGTCGGCAAAACGGGGAATGACATGCGCGTGCAGCGCGGGGTCAACGTTGCCGAAGATCGCATAGTTGATGCGCACGGCGCCGGTGCAGGTGAGCACCGCATCGCCGACCCGTGACATGTCGGTGAGATATTGCGTGCGCTCGCCAACACTGAGGACGTTGAGATCGGACACGACCGGATCGGGCAACAACAGACAATACCCGGTGAACACCTGACGCTCGCCCATGATCACCCAGCCCGACGGCAGGCGCGCCACGGCCGGGGCGCAATCGCCCGCCCGGCAGCGTTCAACCCAGCGGTGGATCGCGGTCGGCGCGCCGGTCGGCGTCATTCGCCGAGCGCCTGCACCACCGCCGGTTCCGAGACCGGCGGCGCCGCATTGCCGAAGTGCGAGCGCAGGTACGTGAGGAGCGCCGCGCCATCCCGCGCCTTCATCCAGCCGAATCGCGGCATCGCCGTGGAATACCGGCCTTCGGGGATCGCGATAGGTCGCTGACCCTTCACCACCCATCGGGCGAGCTCCGCGGGACTCCCGAGAACCACGGGAGAACCGGCCAGACTCGGATACACTCCGGGCAGCCCCGAGCCGTTTTCCTGGTGGCACGCGATGCAGTTTCCGCGATAGATTCGCTCTCCGGCATCGGCGTCCGGTGCGGCGGCGTCCGGTGCGGCGGCCACCGATGCCGCGGGCGAGGATCCCGACGAACAACCGGTCAATCCAGCGAACCATGCGGTGATGAGCCAAAGAGGCCGGCGGTTCATGGTGTCATCCTACCAAATGCCCAAAGGGGGTGTCTTTGTCCCGACCTATCTCGATCGCCGCGTGCGTACTTTGCGTGGTGTTCGCCCAACCCGCCGGTGCCCAGGCACCCGCGGGCCGGCCGCTGCTCTGGAGCGCTCGCGGTCAACCCACCCAGGAGGCGACCGCGCTGCTCGAGGCGTTCGGCAAGGCCGCCGAGCGTGGCCTGGACCCGGTGGAGTATCCCGCCGCGCAGCTGGCGCGGCGCCTGGCGGAAACACACGGCGCGGATGCCGATTTCTGGGCGGGCTTCGATGACGACTTGTCGCGCGCCGCCACGCGCTTCGTCACCGACCTGCACTTCGGACGGATCGACCCCGCAACGGTGGGCCACAACCTCACCGTGCAGCGCGCGAAGCTCGATGTGCCGTCCACGCTCGCACGCCTCGCCGCGGCGCCCGACGTGTCCGTCTTCCTCGACTCGCTCGAACCGCCGTTCGAACACTTTACGCTGCTGAAGCGGGAGCTCGCGCGCTACCGCGCCCTCGCCGGTGTGCCGCACCTCACCGACCTTCCGGCATTCAAGGGAAAGTCCCTGAAGCCGGGGAATGCATACGCCGGGGCGGTGCAACTGCAGGCACTGCTCAGCGCTGTGGGTGACCTGCCGGCGGGCGTTCAACCGACGGCTGATGCCGCCGCGGATGGAGGCGCAGCGCTTCGGACCCTGACGCCCGCGCTGGTCGAGGCGCTCGAGAGCTTCCAGCAGCGGCATGGCGAGAAGCCCGACGGCGTGCTCGGGGCCGACACGTTCAAGGAACTCACCCGCCCGTTGAGTTCGCGCGTGCGGCAGATCGAATTGACCATGGAGCGCTGGCGCTGGCTGCCGGCGGAATTTATCGGCGCTCCGATCATCGTCAACATTCCCGAATTCCGGCTGTTCGCCTTCGATTCGACGACGGACTCCGAGGCGCACATTCGGCAGATGGACGTGATCGTCGGCAAGGCCTTCGAGGCGACCCAGACGCCGGTGTTCACGGCGGACATGACCTACCTGATCTTCCGGCCGTACTGGGAGGTGCCGCCGAGCATCGCGAAGAAGGAAATCGTGCCGGGGGTTCGCCGCGATCCGGACTATCTGGACAAGCATCAGATGGAGCTGGTGCGAGGCGAGGGGGAGTCGCCCACGATCATGCCAAATACCCGGGCCAACATAGACCTGCTCGCCAGGGGCGTGTTGCGCGTCCGCCAGAAGCCGGGGCCGGACAATTCGCTGGGATTGGTCAAGTTCATGTTCCCGAACCGCTACAACGTGTATCTGCATTCGACGCCGGCTCGGGCCCTGTTCGGCGAGTCGCGCCGCGATTTCAGCCACGGCTGCATCCGCGTGAGCGATCCTGTGGGTCTCGCCGAGTATGTGTTGCGCGACTCGCCCGACTGGACGCGGGAGAAAATCGAGGACGCCATGAACGGCACGAGCACGGTGACCGTGACGCTCAAGAATCACATTCGGGTCTACATCGTTTACGGCACGGCGCTCGCCACGGAAGACGGCAAAATGCGCTTCTTCGACGACATCTATGGACACGACCAGCGGCTCGAGGCCGCGCTCGCCGCCCGCCGCTTGGAAATGACGCGGGGCGGCCAACTGCCGGGGCTCTGACCGCCGTGCGCATCACGCTCGATCATCTGCGGCGATATGCCGTTGGGCGCTCGCTCTTCAAGCCCACCACCCTCGGCCGCGCCATCACCAAGCTCGGGTTCGTCCAAGCCGATCCGATCCGGGCCCCGGCGCGGGCCCAGGATCTCACCCTGCGTCACCGGGTGGTCGGCTATCGAGCGGGCGATCTGGAGCGGCGGTATCCCACGCTCGAGATCGAGGAGGATTTCTTCGTCAATTACGGCTTTCTCACCCGGGCGCATCACCGGCTGATGCACCCGCGCACGCCCAGAACGAAGTGGCCGGCCGGCCGTCTCAAGAAAGCCCAGGCTGTCCTCGAATTCATTCGCGAGCACGGTGCGGTGCATCCGCGCACCGTCGACGCACGCTTTGCCCACGGCAAGATCACCAACTGGTTCGGCGGCCAGTCGAACGCCACCACCCACCTGCTCGACGAAATGCATTATCGCGGCATGCTGCGCATCGCGCGACGGGAGGGCGGCACCCGCATCTATACGGTGCGCGAAACCCCGGCGGCCGCCGCCGACGCGCCCGCGGATGCAGCCGTGGCGGCGCCGCCATCGGCCGACCAGTGTTTCGATGCGCTGGTAAACGTCGTGATGAACAAGTACGCCCCGCTGCCGGCGGCCAGCCTGGGTCAACTGGCGAGCCTCTTGTGCCGCGGCGCCCCTCAGTGGCGGGCACAGCGCGGAGCGGCGCTCGCCCGCGCGAAAACGCGATTCGCGCGGATTCGCCTGAACGGCGTCGACTGGTACTGGCCGGCGACCGAGTCGCCCACCGCCGCACGCTGGCGAACAGACGACGGCGTGCGCCTGCTCACCCCGTTCGATCCGGTCGTCTGGGACCGTCGCCGCTTCAGTCTGTTCTGGGGATGGGCCTACCGCTTCGAGGCGTATACGCCCGCCCCGAAGCGCAAGCTCGGGTACTACGCGCTGCCGCTCCTGCACGGCGAACGCGTGATCGGTTGGGCGAATCTCGCCGTCACCGAAGGTCGCTTGCGGGCCGATTTCGGCTATGTAGATGGGACGAAACCCCGCGAAGCCTCGTTCGACGCCGCGCTCGAGGAGGAACTTGCCCGCATCCGTGCCTTCCTCGGCCTGCCGTAGCAGCGCTACACGTCCCCGCGCAACAGTCCGGGCAGGTCCAGCATCCGCTCGAAGGTGACCCGTGCGCCCGCTTCCGAGAGAAGATGTCGCGGTGTGAGAGCACAGTAACCGAAGACCTCCATGCCGGCCGCGACACCCGCCGCGACGCCGGTGGGGGTGTCCTCGACGACGGCGCAGCGGGCCGGCGACGCGCCGAACCGCGAAGCCGCGTGCAGGAACAGATCCGGGAACGGTTTGCCGCGCGCCACATCCGTGATGCCGAACATCCGGCCGGCGAATGCGGGGAGCAGGCCGGTGACGCCGAGCGTGGTGCGCATCTTGTCATGCGTGCCATTCGAGGCCACGCAGTAAGGAATCCCGAGGCCCTCGATGACGGCCTCGATCCCCGCCACGGGGCGGACTCCGGCCTCGAGGGCGGCGGCCGAGCGGTCCCGATACTCTTGGACGAAGCCGGGCGGTGCCGGGTGCCCGAGCATCCCCGCGATGATCTCGAGACACTGTTCCATCGAACGCCCGACGAAGCGGTCGAAGATGTCGCGGGTGCCCACCTCGAGCCCGAGCTCGTTGAGCATGCGCGCGAAGACCACGGCCGTAATGGGCTCGCTGTCCACGAGGACGCCGTCGCAATCGAAGATGACGAGGTCATAGAGCGGGGTCTCGGGTTCCACGGGCGGGGGTCTCTCCATTGAATTCACGGATTATTTGCCATAGGGGTCCGGTATCATCGCCGTCATCGGCACCGATTCCGGGAGAACGTGATGAATCCAACGACCAGCAGCCTGGCCAACCTGGACCAGATCAAGGCCACGTTGATCGACCTCGCCATCCGGTTCGGACCCAAATTGCTGACGGCGGCCCTCATCATGACGGCCGGCGTCTTCATCGCCGGCTGGATCGCCCGCGGCACCGCCCGCGGGCTGCATCGGCTGGACCTCGAACCGCCGCTGCGGCAGCTCCTGACGCGGGTCGTCCGCGTCCTCGTGCTGGGCCTGTTCCTGATCATGGCCCTGCAAAATCTCGGGGTCGAGCTGTTGCCGCTGATCGCCGGCCTGGGAGTCGCCGGTGCGGGCATCGCCCTGGCAACCCAGGGCGTCCTCAGCAACGTCGTCGCGGGCCTCACGATCATTTTCACCAAACCGTATCGCGTCGGTGAATACATCGCGGTCGCCGGAGTCGAGGGCGAGGTGGAGGTCATCTCGTTGTTCAGCACCGTGCTCCGGCACACCGACCGCTCGCGGGTGGTCGTGCCCAATCGCAAGGTGGTGGGTGAGATCCTGCAGAACTTTGGCCGCATCCGCCAGTGCGAACTGCGGGTGGGTATCGGCTACGAGTCGGACCTGCCGGCCGCGCTCGGCATCATTCGCGACCTCGTGCGGGCGAACGCGCGGGTGTTGGCAGACCCGCAGCCCGTGATCCAGGTGCTCGCCCTGGGGGACTCCGCCATCGTGGTGGCCGTCAAACCCTGGGTTGCCGTCACCGATTTCGTGCCCGCCGCCGGCGAGCTCAATCAGGCGCTGGTGGAGGAGCTTCAACGCCGCAACATCAGCATCCCCGCTCCCCAATGCGACGTGCGGCTGATCAAGGACGCGGCCTAGGCTTGGCGGCGGCTGGGTGCGCGTCGCGAGCAGCCCTCAGCCCTTCCAGGTGCGGAACTCGCCGGTATCCAGATGGACGAAATCCGAACGGCGGTAGTAGCCGACACCGCCGCGGGTGAGATCGAGGGCGCGCCCGGCGAGCCGCTCGCAGTCGACGCCGGCGAGCCGGACGTCGATGGCGCGGCCCTCGAGATGCAGGCTGTGGCGTGCGACGCCGCTGCTGCGTTCGCGCAGCCGGGCATTGGTCTGCGGCGAACGGTAGCCCGAAATCACGCTGAACACCGGATCGACGCCCGCATGCCGCGCGACATCGACGAGGTAGTCCATGAGCTTGGGGTCGATGGCATGCTGCTCGCCATTGCGAAAGTCGCGCAGCAGCACCTTGAGCGCATCGAGCGATTCGGGCACATAGGCGCCGTCGCGGAAGAACTCGAGTTCGCGATGCTCATCCGTGTGCAGATTGCGCAGCGAAATGCGCCGCGCCGCGGGTGCCGGCCCGTCCTGGCGCGCGGCGGCGCGCAGGGGATTCGCCGAAAAACCCGCCGCCGCCACACCCGCCAGGGCTCCGCCCATGCCCAGCAACCGTCTTCGAGTCCAGATCATGCAGGCTCCCTCTCCGTCTCCAGACGGCCGTGATCCAGCGCCAGCACGGTGGCGCGGGGGAAAAAATTGAAATCGGACGCGGACGCCCAGGTGTAGGCACCCATCGACCGGCCGACGATCAGATCGCCGACGTCGAGTTTGGGTAGTTCGAGCGACTCGTCGATCACGTCGATGCTGTCACAGGTCGGCCCCGCGAGAACCGAAGGATACACGGGACCGGTGGCGCCCAGGGCTTCGATCGGGTACTGGGCATGATCGTACAAACGGCCGCTGTAGCTGCCGTATAGGCCGTCGTCGAGATAGTACCACCAGCGTCCGTCGCGCTGGCTGCGCCCCATGACGGAGGACACGGCGACCGCGGAGGGCGCCGCAATGTAGCGCCCCGGTTCGGCGATCACCCGGGTGCCGGGGGCCAGCGACCCCAAGGCTGCACGGATCGGGGCGCAGAAATCCTCGATGGGCGGCGCGCTGGCCAACGGCCCCACCGGAAAGCCTCCGCCGATGTCGAGGATGCCGAGCGGCCGGCCCGCCGTCGCCGATGCGCGCATCAGTTCGCCGCAGACCCGGATGGCCTCGACGTGCATGTCCGAGCCGGCGCATTGCGAACCGACGTGAAACGACAGGCCGTCGACCCGCAGATCGAGCTCCGCGGCCAGGGCCAGGAGTCCGGCCACCGCATCCGGGGCACAGCCGAATTTTTTCGACAGATCGCAGACCGCATCGGGGCTGCGGAAGCAGACGCGCACCAGCAGCGACGCGCGGTCGCGGTATTTGACGAACTTGCGCAGCTCGTCCGGATTGTCGACGACGAAGCGGTCGACGCCGTACGCGAGCGCCGTGCGGATGTCGCTGTCGCGCTTGATCGGATGCGTGTGGATGCACCGGTCGGACGGCACGCCCTGGCGTTGGGCCAGGTCGACTTCGCCGTTGGTCGCGAGATCGAAGCAGGCCCCCTCGTCGCGCAGCGCCCGGATCACGGCGAAATGAGGCAGCGGCTTCAGCGCGTAGTACAGCGCCACGTGGGGCAGAGCCGCCGCCAGACGCCGATACTGGCGGCGCACACGCTCGAGGTCGATGACGAACAGCGGCGAGCCGTAGCGCCGGACGAGATGTTCGAGGGACTCCGGGGAGAACGGGTCCGCGGCCGGATCGAGTTCCAGCGCCGGACCGGGCCGGGCGCGGCGCGCGTCGGCCGCGTGGGCGACACGGCTGTCCATCAGCCCGCACTCATTTCGAGCGGATCGCCGTCGTCGATGCCGCTGGCGCGCGTCAGCCGGTCGAGGATGGCCGCCCAGCGTTCATCGTCCGGCAGCGCCTGGACGAGAATGCGGGCGCAACCCGTCCGGTCGAGGGTGCGCAAATGGTTGTACAAATTGTGGGCATAGGCCGCGGGTTTGTTGCCCGCATTGATCCAGGTCATGTAGCGCTGCGTTTCGAGCGGCGGACGCATGGCGAGCACCGCGACCTTCTCCTGCCGGGAGACGAATTCTCCGGCGTAGCGCTCCAGATCGTCCGAGGCCACGATGGCCAGGGGCGTCGCCGGTGCGTAATGCAACGTGCGGTCGCCGGGTGTGCGCGGCACCGCCCCGCCCTGCGGCGCAGCGCCGGACGCCAGCGGCCCGACCACCTGTTCGAGCTGCGACCGCGTGATGTAGCCCGGGCGCAGCAGCCGGGCCTCGTTGCCGAGGCAGGACACGATCGTCGACTCGAGGCCGATGGGCGAATCGCCGCCGTCGAGTATGGTGCGCACCGCGTCGCCGAGTTCGTCGCGCACATGTTCCGGCTTGGTCGGGCTCAGGCGGCCGAAGCGGTTGGCCGACGGCGCGGCGATTCCGCCGCCGAACGCCGTCAGCAGCTGTTGGGCGATCGGATGCGAGGGGACGCGGACGCCGATGCTGTCCTGGCCGCCGGTGACCAGGTCGTTCACGTTGTCGGCCTTCGGCAGGATCAGCGTGAGCGGTCCCGGCCAAAATTTCGCGGCCAGTTTCTCCGCCACGGGCGGCACCGCAGAGACCCAGCGATGCAGGTAACGCGGGTTGTCCAGATGGACGATCACCGGATGATCGGCCGGCCGGCCTTTCACCTCGAATATTTTGCGCACGGCCACGGGATCGGACGCGTTGGCGCCCAGCCCATAGACGGTTTCCGTCGGGAACACCACCAGCTCGCCGCCGCGCAGCGCCTCGACGGCCGCCTCGATCTCAGTTTGTTTCGCTCTTACCACTCGCCCATGATATCAAGACTGGGATATCCGCAATGACGGTTCGGCGGCCAAGATCGACAACTGTGTCGCAGTGCCGGTTTTTCATCCGCTGGTGGGAGGTGGGGCGGCGTTCGGGGCGAGCCTGAATTCGAGAACCACGAGGTCGAGCCAGCGTCCGAATTTGAATCCCACTTCCCGGAACCTTCCGGCCTGCGTGAACCCGAGGCTTCGGTGCAGACCGATGGATACGGCGTTGTCCGCGTCGATTCCCGCGATCATCACGTGCTTGTGCATCGAAGCGGCGCGCTCGAGGAGCTCTTCGAGCAGCACTCTGCCGATACCCTGTCCCCGGCGGTCGGCCCGCACGTGCAGGCTGTGCTCCACGGTGTATCGATAGCACGGCCAGGCGCGAAATTCGCCGAATGTGCCGAAGCCCACGACCTCGGCGTTCGACTCGGCCACGATGAGGGGGAATCCCTGATCCGCCTTGGCGGCAAACCACTGTTCGCCGCGGCTCGGTGTGAACTCCTCCTCCGAATAAACGGCCGTGGAATTGCGGATGACTTCGTTGTAGATCCCGAGGATTTGCCCGAGATCCCCTTGCCGTGCCGCACGGACTGTCGTCATTTGGATACAGCGCCGGTCAAGAGGGATCCAAGTCGGTGCGCGTCCAGCTGCCGTCGGCCTGGCGGTTCAGCTCGTATGCCGGCCAGTAGTGCTTGTCGAGCTTCAGCGTGATGACGTCCGTCATGCCGTTCCAGCTGATCGTCTTGAGCCGCAGCGACCCCCGGTCGGGCTTGCCGCGAACCACCTTGATGAACGCATCCAGGTCCGGCGTCGGCTGCCCATCGACTTCCGTGATGCGCCGGCCGGCATACAGGCCGTAGTGCGTCGCGGGCGATCCGTAGAAGAAAAAGGCGACGAACACCCCGTACGGCGCGATGCCGCGCTGCGCCGCCATCGCGCGGTGTGGCGCCTGAAGCGTGGCGCCCGCCCAGATGAGGACCCGGTCGAGGTCACGGCCCGTGAGTGCCACCGTCTGCATGCGCAGGGTCTTTTCGGCGCCGTCACGCCAGATCGTCACGGCGACGTCCGGCTTCTGCACGGCCCGCTCCACCTCGCGAAAGCGGTTGACCACCTGCCCGTCGATCGCGAGCAGCAGATCGCCGGGCTCGAGCAACGCCGCGGCCTGCGATCCGGCGACCAGTCGGCTCACCCCGAGGACCTGGCGGCGCTGCGCATCGTGACCCTCGAAACGCTTCACCCACGCGTCGGGCAACCCCAGCTTGCGCGCATTGGCGAGGGATTCGACGTCGAACTCCGCCTCGAACGAGTGCAGCGGCCGCCCGTCCTCGACCGCGTTCACCATTTCCATGACCAGGTCGGCGGGAATGCCGCGATTCACCTGTTCGATCTCACGCTGCGTCTCGAACGCGAAGCTCGACCACAACGCCATCACCTCTCCCTTGTCGTTGGCGATGACGCCGTCGAAATCGCTCGGCGCGTTCACCAGACCCACCGCCTCGAGATTGCTGTCGCGGAACCTCAAGGTGCGGGACAGGGGAAAGGAGACCGCATCGACGCTCGACACCTGCGTCCGCTGCGACATGATCTTCGAATCGCTGCGCTGCCCGACCACCCAGACGTCGTCGCCGGCGGCCAGCGTCTTGTCGATCAGCTTGGCGGATCGCACGGGTGTGTCCCCGATCGACCGGGGGTCGTAGGAAACCACCGCGAGGTTGTGCAGAGGATGGATGAATTCGACCTTGCCGGGCACTTCCACCGTCCCATTGAAGGTGATGCGGACGTCGCCCATCGCCAGCGGCACGGTGTTGCGGTCGACGACGACCAGCCCGCGCTGCGCATCGACGATGAGGCCGGTGCCGTGATAATTCTTCTCGGTCACACCCGACACCGAGTAGGGCATGTCGAAGGTCACCATCACGAGGGACGGGGCCAGCCTGTCGATGCGCGGGTCGCCGGTCTTCGAGAACTGCGTCGCCGCGGGCGCAACGGCCGTCGCGACGGGGCCGGCGGCGATGCCGACACAGGGCCAGATCCCGAGGGCATCGTCCCGCTTGCACTTGCGGGCGGGAAACCACCGCCGGTCCATGCGCAGCACCTTGAGCTGCGCGGCGTGCGGATCCTCCAGCGTCACGTACCGTACGGGCGCACGCGCACCGTCGGCCAGGCCGCCCAGGGCCGCCTCGAAATCCGCCAGCGTCTCCATTTTCTTGCCGTTGAACGAGCTGATCAGCGCGCCATGCGGAATGCCCGCGCTGCCGAAAGCGTATCCGGGATTGGCGACGTACACGCCTTGGATCGGCAGGTTGTAATGCCGCGCCTGCTGGTAGGACAGGGTGTGCACCACCGCCTCGCCGAACTCGATGTACTCGTCGGCGGTGATGGCCCCCAGGGATTGAACGTCGAGCGCGTGATGCAGCGACGTGCTGCCGCGCTGGACCTGCACGTTGACCGACTGGCCGACGTGGTTGTCGAGGACGTCCTCGAGCGCGAAGAACTCCGGCACCGGCTTGCCGTCGATGGACTCGAGGATATCGCCGGGCTGCAGGGCGCCATCGGCGCCGGACCCCGGCTGCACGTCATCGACCACCAGCATGCCGGTGAGTTTCGGATACGCGCCGCGCATGCGCTCCTCCGTGGCGGGATCGAGGCCCAGCCGGCGCAGTTCGTCGTAGGGTGTGTACTTGAAGACCGTTTCCAGGGTCCCGCGGGGCACGGGTTTGCCCGCATCGATATACTTCAGGGCCCGCACCACCGCCGGCAGCGGCAGATAGAAGCTTGATTGTGCACCGGTGGCACCCCCGGCGTTGAGGGCCACCACCCGGCCGTCGATGTCGATCACGGGCGACCCCGACGAGCCGCCGGAAGTGCCCGACGCGGCCTGGTAGTAAAACGTGTTGAAGTCGTTGTACTTGCCGTAGCCGTACTCCGGCGCCTCCCGGTCGAGCCGCGCGAGCGTGCCGGCCAGAATGGACAGCTGCTCGCCGGCATCGTTGCCGACCACGCGGATTTCGCGGCCGATCACCGCCCCGGCGGGGTACAGCGGCAGTTCGGCCGGCTGGATGAACTTGAGCTTCGCCGGGTCGTACCGGTAGATCCCGAAGTCGTGGACGGGATCGCGATAAACGGGGTACAGCTGCACCTCCTCGCGATTTTGGAACGTGGCCTGGGCGGTGACCGGACCCGGCGTGACGACGTGCCGGTTCGTGAGGATCAGACCTCGCTTCGCATCGATCACGAAACCGGTGGCCTGGGCGGAGGTATTCCACTCCGTGTCGAAGGCGCGCGTGCTGTCGATCTGAATCGTCACGACGCCGCTCGCGATTCGCTCCAGGGTCTGCGCCCAGCCGGCCGGGACTTCCGGAATGCCGGGGACGCGGGCGCTCGAGGCCGGTGCACTGAACAGCAGTAAAAACGGAAGAAACAGCGAAATGCGGGGCATGCCGATCCTAGGGTTGAAGTGTTTCAATGTCCGTGGTCGGACAAGACGAGGAGCCAGACGGTTCCAAGCAGGAAAAAACTGAGCATCACGGCGGCCGATCCCATGTCCTTGGCCATGCCGGCGAGAGGATGGCGTTCCGGGCCGGCCCGATCCACCACGGCCTCGACCGCGCTGTTGAGGATTTCGACCACCAATATCAGGAGCATCGGGCTCACGAGCAGGGCGCGCTCCGGGCCCGTTCGTCCCAGCAAAACGCCCGCCGGAATCACGAACGCCGCGAGCACGACTTCCTGGCGGAAGGCCGCCTCCTCGCGCCACGCATGCCTGAACCCCTGGAAGGAATAGCCGAACGCGCGCAACAGCCGCGTCATTCCGATCGGTTTATCTCTTTCCATCAGGACCGGCATTGTATGCGGAGTTAGAATCCGGCGCATGAAACAACCACTTGCCGCCGTGTTCCTCGCCTGCTGCAGCCTCGCCTGCCCTGCCGCGCTGGCGCAGGCGCCCGCCGCGACCCCGCCGCCCGCCGACACCGAAAAGCGTCTGGAGATCTTGTACGAGGCCGAATGGCAGCGCTGGCTGCGCGAGGATCCGACGCTGGCGACCAGCATCGGCGACAGGCGTTACGACGACCGCTGGCCGGATTTGAGCCTGGCCGCGATCGCGCGGACCGAGGCGGCCGACCGCGCGGCTCTCGCGGCCTTGACGGCCATCGATCCCACCCCCTTGGGCCCGGTCGACCGGCAAAACTACGAGATCGCCAAGGTTGAGTTCGCGGCGCGCGTGGCTGCCGCCCCCTTCAAGCCGTACGTCTATGCCGTCAGTCATCTCGGCAGCCTGCAGGGCATGAGCATTCAAACGGTGAACGAAATCTCGGAAATCATGCCGTTCGCGACCGCCGTGGATTACGAGCATTGGATCGCGCGCCTGCGCAGCTTCGACGCCTATGCAGCCCAGGTCACGGAGCTTCTGCGCCTCGGCATCCACGAGAAACGCACGGCGCCGCGCGTCGTCATGCAGCGCGTCAGCGCGCAGCTGGCCGCGCAGCGCGTTGCCCACCCCGACTTGAGCCCGCAGGTGCTCACCTCGCACGAGTCGGTGCCGGGGCATCATCTGCAGCTCGCCCTGCAATACGAGAATGGCGTGAACGAGCCGATGCTCCGGCGCATGAGTGACTTCACGGCCTATGCCGAAGGTTGGGCGTTGTACGCCGAGAGTCTGGGTCCCGAACTCGGCCTGTACACCGATCCTTATCAGAAGTTCGGCTATCTGACCTACGACATGTGGCGCGCCGTGCGCCTGGTCGTGGACACGGGCCTTCATTCAGAGGGATGGACCCGCGCCGAGGCCATCGAGTATTTCATGGCCAACGCCCCGAAGAGCGAGCTCGACATCACCAACGAGGTCGACCGCTACATCGCCTGGCCCGGCCAGGCCCTCGCCTACAAGATCGGCCAGATGAAAATATTCGAGCTGCGCACGGCGGCGCGCGATGCCCTCGGGGAGCGCTTCGACATCCGGGAATTCCACGACGTCGTGCTCTCCACGGGCGCGGTGCCGCTGTCGGTGCTGGAGCAAACGGTCCGCGACTGGATCGCCGCGAAGGGCCGGAACTGAACGCGCGCGGGCACGCCGGTGTCAACCCCCGGATTTCTTCGCCGGCCACCCCTGCTTGATGAGCTCGCCGACGATGACGTCGCGGTGATCGCCCTGGATCTCGATCACACCGTCCCGCACCGTCCCGCCGGAGCCGCAGCGCTTCTTGAGCCGGGTGGCGAGCGCCTCGATCTCCGGAAGCCCCAACGGCAGCCCTTGGACCGTGGTGACGCCCTTGCCGGCCCGGCCCTTGACCTCCCGCCCCACGCGCACGGCGCCGGGCTTGGCGGCCCCCGGGGCGCCTTTCGGGCAGACACAGTCGAGAACCGCTCTGCGGCAATTCGGGCAAAGACTGCCGATACCCGTGGAATAGATGATTCTGGAGGCCATAAGGTAGAATGATGCCATGACCCAGCGCAGAAATTCCTCGGCCGTGAAGGTCGGCCACGTGACCATTGGCGGCGGCGCGCCCATCGTCGTTCAATCGATGACCAACACCGATACGGCCGACATCGACGGCACCGTCGCACAGGTAAAGGCGCTGGCGCGCGCCGGCTCGGAGATCGTGCGCGTCACGGTCAACAACGACGAGTCGGCCGCCGCGGTGCCGCACATCCGCGAGCGGTTGGACGCCCAGGGGATCCGCACCCCCCTGGTCGGCGACTTTCATTTCAACGGGCACAAGCTGCTCAAGACCCATCCCGCCTGTGCCGAGGCGCTGGGGAAACTGCGCATCAACCCGGGCAACGTCGGCCGCGGCAGCAAGCGCGACCCTCAGTTCGCGGAGATGATCGAGATCGCGAGCCGCTACGGCAAGCCGGTGCGCATCGGCGTCAACTGGGGCAGCCTCGACCAGGACCTCCTGACCCGCATGATGGACGAAAATTCGAAGCTCGAGGCGCCGCTGCCGGCCATCGACGTGATGCGCGAGGCCATCGTCGTATCCGCGCTGGACAGCGCGAAGCGTGCCCGGGAGCTCGGCCTCGGCGCCGACCAGATCGTCATCAGCGCCAAGGTGAGCGGTGTTCAGGACCTGATCGCCGTATACCAAAGCCTTGCCGGCCGCTGCTCCTATCCACTGCATCTCGGACTCACCGAGGCCGGCATGGGGAGTAAAGGCATCGTTGCCTCGACCGCGGCGATGGCCGTGCTGCTCCAACGGGGCATCGGCGACACGATCCGCGTATCGCTGACCCCCGAGCCCAACGGTGACCGGACCCAGGAAGTGATCGTCGCCCAGGAGATCCTTCAGACCATGGGGTTGCGCGCCTTCACGCCGATGGTGATCGCCTGTCCCGGCTGCGGGCGGACGACCAGCACGTACTTCCAGGAGCTCGCGCAGAAGATCCAGAGCCATATCCGCCACCGCATGCCCGAATGGCGCAAGCAGCACACGGGTGTCGAGGACATGACCGTGGCCGTGATGGGCTGCGTGGTCAACGGGCCCGGCGAGAGCAAGCACGCCAACATCGGCATCAGCCTGCCGGGCACCGGCGAACATCCCGTCGCCCCGGTGTACGAGGATGGCGCCAAGACCGTGACCCTGAAGGGCGAGCGCATCGCCGAGGAGTTTCAGGAACTGGTGGAGCGCTACATCGAACGTACCTACACGAGGATTCCGGCATGAGCGACCTCGCCGACAAGAAATGCGTACCGTGTGAGGGGGGCGTCCCGCCCCTGAACGAAACCGAGGCGGCCGCGCTGCTCGCGAAGCTCGACGGCGAGTGGAAGATCACCCCGGACTCGCGCAGCATCACGCGCGCCTACAAGTTCAAGGACTTCTACCGCACGATGAGCTTCGTGAACGCCGTCGCGCATGTCGCGAACGTCGAGGACCATCACCCGGATCTCGCGGTGGGCTACGACTACTGCCGCCTCACCTACTCGACACATGCCATCGGCGGCCTGTCGCAGAACGATTTCATCTGCGCCGCCAAGATCGACCGTATCTAGGAACCTGGTCGAAGATAGGCGCTCACCCCGGATCGCCCCGCAGAAAGGATGGAATGTCGCCGGCCGTGCCCAGGGCGTGCCGGGCCAGCAGGCGTTTGACGCCGGGTGCGCGGCCCACGGCGCTCAAACCCGCCGTGCGCAGGCGCGACACCACCACCCCCGGCGCCGAGAAAAGCCGCTCCAAGCCATCCATCGCCGCGGCGGCCAGCAGGTTCTCGCTGCGGCGCCAGCGCTCGTACCGCCGTAGCACCGATAGATCGCCGCAAGCGCCGGAGCGGCCGGGGCCGCGATCGGCATCCGCATCGGCAACCGCCGGACCGCACGCGTCGCCCAGAACTTCGGCGAGCGAAGCGCAATCGAGGAGACCGAGATTGAGGCCCTGCCCCGCCAGCGGATGCACCACGTGGGCGGCATCGCCCAGCAGGACTGCGCGCGGACGCACGTACTCCAAGGCATATTGGAGCTTGAGCGGAAAGCTCGCGAGAGGGGTCGTCAGTTCACAGGCCCCGAAGTGATCGCCGGCCGCCTCGCTGAGCGCCACGCCGAAGGCCGCGGGATCCAACGCGCGCAGACGCAGAGCCTCGGCGCGCGTCGTACTCCAGACGATCGAGGAGCGTCCGTCCGGCAGCGGTAGAAACGCAAGCGGCCCCGTGGGCAGAAAGCGCTGCCAGGCCGTCTGATGATGCGGTCGCGCCGTGCGCACGTGCGCCACCAACGCCTCCTGATGGTAGGTATGTCCGGCAGTTTCGATGCCGAGCAGCCGGCGTACCGTGGAGTCCGTGCCATCGGCGCCGACCAGCAACCGGCCCTGCAGGTGCCGCCCGTCGCGCAAGGAGACACGCACCCGCTCCTCGCCGATGTCCACGCTCTCGAGCGCCGCATCGATGAACACGACGCCGGCCGCACGTGCGGCCCGCCGGCATTCGACCTGCAATGCGCGACCCTCGACGATGTGCCCGAGATTCGGTTCGCCGATCTCCGCGCAATCGAAGGTGAGCGAACCGCCGGGCCACGCTTGGCCGGGTGACGCTTGGCCGGGCCACGCTTGGCCGCCCCCCGACTCCCATACGCTCATACGTTCATAGGCGCAGCGCCGGTCCGGCGGCAGGCCCTGCCAGATGCCGCACAGCATGAGCACTCGCTGCGAGGCACGGCTCAACGCAAACACGCGCAGATCCCAGTCCGACTCCAAAACCGGCGAAGCGTCGCCCGGCCAAGCGTGGCCCGGCCAAGCGTGGCCCGGCCGCTCGCCGATCACCGCCACCCGCCCCGGCACCGCGAGCTTGCGCGCCACCGCGAGACTCGCCATCGCCATGCCGGTGATGCCCGCACCGACGATCAACAGATCGAACTCGCCGGCAACGGGTGCCCCCCGGCGGTTCCCGCCCTGTACTGCCTCGCCACCACTCATCACAGCGGCACCCCGCGCGCAAGCTTCGGCACGCGTCCCGCAGCACCCGTGCTGAGGCGCGACAGCGCCGCCTTCGCGGGGGGCAACACGTCGAACGCCAGCAGTCCGAGGTTGCGCAGCCGCCGGACGGCCCCCAGGGGATTGGCGAACATTCGCACGAGCCCGTCGGTGAAGGCGATGATCCCGCCGCGATCGGCCGACCGCCATGCGTCGTACTCCGCCAGCACGCGCGGATCCGCCGGGTCGCGATCGACGAGATCGGCGCGGCCGCCCGCGGCCGCACCGACGTGCGCCGCGAGGACTTCAGCAAGACAGGCGACGTCGCGCAGCCCGAGGTTGAAACCCATGCCGGCGACCGGATGCAGGCCTTGGGCGGCATTGCCGATGATGACGCACCGGCCCGCGCTGGTGCGCTCCGCCCGGGTGAGGGAGAGCGGATACGCGACGCGGCGGCCGGCCTTGAGGAACCGCCCCAGACGAAAACCGAAGCGGCGCTGCACCTCGGCGAGGAACTCGGCGTCCGACCACGCCATCGCCGCGGCCGCCGCGACGGGATTCAAGGTCAACACCAGCGTGCACCGGCCGTCCGCCAGCGGCAGCAGAGCGAGCGGACCGGACTCCGTGAAACGTTCGTAAGCCACGTGATCGTGGAAGCGCTGCGGTAACACCGCGGTGATGACCGCTGTCTGATCGTAATCGCGCACGTCGGCCGCGATCCCGAATGCCGCGCGCACTTGGGATTGGGCCCCGTCGGCCGCAACCACCAGCCGTGCCGCCAGGGTGGTTTCGGCCCCGCCGCCCGGTGCGATCGCCAACTCCACCGCGTCGCCGGTCGCGGTGACTCGCCGCACCTCGGCGGGGCAGTGCAGGCGCACAGCGCCGCGGGACGCCAGCGGCGCCCAGAGGGCGGCACCGAGCGCGCGGTTGGGCAGGACATAACCCATCGCGGCGAGCCCCTGTTCCGCCGCGTCGATGCGCGCAAAGCCGAAGCGCCCCTGATCCGACACATGGATCCTGCGGATGGGAGTGGCGGCGGACTCCACCGCCCGCCAGACGCCGAGCGTCTCGAGAATCCGGCGGCTGCCGTTCGACAGCGCGGTCGTGCGCTCATCGAAGCTCGGCTGAGTCGCTGAGTCATGCGGCACCGCCTCGATCAGCGCGATCTTGAGCCCCAACCCGTCGAGCGCGACGGCCAGGCTCGCGCCGACCATGCCGCCGCCGACGATCGCAATGTCATGCAGCTCGCTCATGCCGCCGACACCAGGCGCTCGATTGCGTCCGCCTCTTTTTCCAGCGCTCCCGACAACACGTCCGGCGCGCCGGCCGTGACGAGCACATCGTCTTCGATGCGTACGCCGATGTTCCAGAACTCCCGGGGCACCTTCGGCGCGGGACGGATGTAGATCCCGGGCTCGACGGTCAACGCCATGCCCGGTTCGAGGACCCGCCACTCGCCGCCCACCTTGTAGTCGCCCACATCGTGCACGTCGATCCCCAGCCAGTGGCCGGTACGGTGGTTGAAATAGGGTGAGCAGGCATTTTCGCGCAGCAGCCGGCCGAGCGGACCCTTCAGGATTCCGATCCGGACCAAGCCCTGCGTAATCACGCGCACCGCCGTCTCATGGGGCTCGTTCCAATGGTTGCCGGGCCGCACCTTGTCGATCGCGGCGAGCTGCGCCTCGAGCACCACCTCGTAGACCGCGCGCTGCGCCGGAGAGAACCGGCCGCCGACGGGGAACGTGCGGGTGATGTCCGAGGCGTAATAGTCGAGCTCGCAGCCGGCATCGAGCAGCAGCAGGTCGCCCTCGCACAGCCGCTGGTCGTTGTCCCGGTAGTGCATGACGCAGGCGTTCGCGCCGCCCCCGACGATGGGCGTATAAGACAGGTCGGCGTTGTGCGAACGGAACTCATGCACCACCTCGGCCATCACCTCGTACTCCATGCGGCCCGGCTCCGCGAAGCGCATGGCACGTCGATGGGCGCCCACCGCAACGCGCGCCGCGCGGCGCAGACAGGACTGTTCCGCCCGGCTCTTGTACAGCCGCATGTCGTCGAGGACGTGACTCAACGCAACAAACTCGCCCTGACGCTCCCGGGTTTGCGCGCGCAGCCCGTTGACCCAGCCGAGCACGTGCGGATCGAAATCCAGATGCCGGCCCATCGCATAGAAAATCTGCGAGCGCTGTTCGATCAGGCCGGGCAGGATCTCGTCGATATCCGCGATCGGAAAGGCGTCGTCCGCGCCGTAGCGTCCGATCGCGCCCTCCGTTCCCGCGCGCGGACCGTCCCAGGCCTCGCGCAGCGGATCCCGTTCGCGCACGAACAGGACGTACTCCGCCTGCGGCCGACCGGGGATCAGCACCGCGACCGCCTCCGGCTCGGGAAAGCCGGTGAGGTAATGAAAATGGCTGTCCTGCCGATAGGCATACTCGATGTCCCCGTTGCGATGGCGCACCTGCGCGGCGGGCAGGATGGCGATGCCGTCCTTGCCGATCATGCGCATGAACTGGCGCCGGCGGCGCGCGAACTCCTTGTCGTCCATCGGCTTCGCTTCAGTGCAGCCGGTGCTGCGGCCCGGGGTAGATCTGGCGCCGCAGGGGCAGCAACTCCTCGAAGACCACCTGGGCGGCGACGCGGATGAATTCCACCAATTCCGCATACGCCTGCTCGTTCGACTCGTCCGCATCGGCGTCGTCACCCGTGGCGCGGGAGATCTCGGTAAAGTCGCGGACGATTTCCCCCACCTCGCCGTTCAGCGCCTCGAGGTCGGATATCTGGCCGGTGCCGAGACCGTATAAAAAGCCGGTGCACCACAGGGCGAGTGCGTTCGCCCGGCCGTTGAGCGGCTGTTCGTCGTCCGGCAGCAGGGGTTCGAACTCCATGCCCTGTTCACCGAACGAGGCGGCCGTGGCGGTGAACACACGCTCGATCATGGCGGCCGATTCCTCCGACAGGGACGCGCCGTCCGGCAGGATCTCGTTGACCCAGTCCTGCATCTTGTAGGGCGACATGGAGCACAGGGCTCCGCACAGGGAGCCATGGGCCTCGGCGGCATCCGCCATGCTGCCCACCGCCGCCAGCACGTCCTCGAAGTCCTGAAATCGGATATCACCCATCATAGGGGGCCGATAATAGCGCAGGTGCCGACTCAAAGCCTTAACGGAGCGCCGCCTTTGCATTGCGGTTTCCGCCGCTCTATATTGGCGATCTATGAACGAAAGCACACCGAAGTCGGCCGTCGAACTCGAACTGAAGCGCCTCGAAAAACGCCTCGAGGACCTGATCACCACCGTGGGCCAGATCAAGGAGGAGAACCGGGCGCTGCGTCAGCGTCAGGAAACCCTGACGGCCGAACGCGCGAGCCTCCTGCAGAAAAACGAGCAGGTGCGCGCCCGCGTCGAGGCGATGATCGGCCGGTTGAAGTCGATGGAACAGGCATGAGCGACACACAGGCCCGGGTGAGCGTGCGCATACTCGAGAAGGAGTACCACATCGCGTGCCCGATGGAGGAGCGCTCCGCGCTGCTCGATTCCGCCGAGTACCTGAATTCGAAGATGCGCGAAATCCGCGAGACCGGCAAAGTGGTCGGCCTGGACCGGATTGCGGTCATTGCGGCCCTCAACATGGCGAACGAGCTATTGCGCCTTCGCAACCGTGACAGCAATCTCGAATCTGACGTCGGCGGCCGCTTGCGTATCCTGCGCGAGCGCGTAGAGTCGGCCTTGGAGAAGGGCCAGCAGCTGGAACTCTAGCCGGCCCCTCCCCGATGAGTTCAAGTTTGGCGCTGCCTGCGGTGTTCGATGCGGATCGGGTTACCTCCTGACCCTAATTTGTAAACCCCAGGGGCCATTGCTTGCTGGCAACATTGTGCAAGTCCGCCTCGAGC